>MDTG01048381.1_pt1 | contig 21104 bp, 18 predicted proteins | sample 811421 | NCBI WGS metagenome assembly MDTG01 (sample SAMN05326645, study PRJNA326480) | marine metagenome | isolation source: seawater | place: Pacific Ocean: South East | collected 2011
CGGCTCGGTCGGCGTCTCCGGCTCGGTCGGCGTCTCCGGCTCGGTCGGCGTCTCCGGCTCGGTCGGCGTCTCCGGCTCCGTCGGCGTCTCCGGCTCGGGGCTCGCGGGCGGCTCCTGAGCAGGAGCGCCCCCGTCGGACTGCTCCGGCGCGACGGTCTGCCCGTCGCCGCCGTCCGGCGCGTAGTAGAAGACGTACGGGCTGGTGCCGTCCTCTCCCGCCTCGAACTCCGCGAGCGCACGCTCCTGATCCGCACGGAGCGCGCTCACGGCGTCGACGTAGGCGCGCAATGGCACGACGGAGATGCTGCCGCCGTCGTAGGCCGCGGCAGCGCTCGTCGCCGCGGCGGCGAGCGCTGCGCGGAATGATGGGTCGGCGTCGGGGTTCTCCTCGGCGATCGCGACGGCCGACGTGACGAGCGTCTGCGCGAAGGTCTGCAACGCCGCCCCGAGGGCGTCGGTCGCTTCCGTGAACTCGGAGTTCGTACGGCGGAACGCCTCGCCGGCGTCGTCGACGGCGAGGCTGGCGGTCTGGACGCCGTCGACCGCGTGGGCGACGCTGACCAGGTCGTCCTCCTCCACGGCGGGTCGCTGGTAGGCCGGCGGGGTCGGCGGTGTCTCCATCCCGTCAAGGGTGCCGAGGAACTCCTCACGTGCGGTTTCGAGCGCGGCGAGGGCGCGTTCGTCGGAGGCGCCGGCCAGGTCGTCGATCACGGTCTCCAGCGCCTCGGCGTCGGCGCGAGCAGTCGCCACCGAGTCATCGAGCCGGTCGAGCGAGGCCACGATCGCCTGCGTACGGTTGATGAGCGCGGCCTCGTCTCGCACCAGGCTGTCCATCGCGGCCGCGGCGGGCGAGTTGGCCGCCGCGGCGACCGAACCGACGGCGACGGTTCCCGCTACCGTGACGGTGGCGAGTCCGGCAACGACGATCGTGAGCCAGTCGCGCCGTCGCCGCGGGCGTACACGCGTTCCGCCCGCGGCAGCCGCGGGCGGACGCCGCGGCGCAAGCGATCGAGCATCGACGCGCGCACGCAGGCGTTCTGTGTCGGCGAGTGCCTCCATCGGGTCGAGGGGATCGACGAGGAGCGCGGAGTGTCGGCCTTCGTCCGTCGCGAACATCGCCGCAACGGACGAAACGGTGGGGGAGGAAGACGCGGGCGTCGCTCGCGGCGCAGCGCCGACGAGGCGTCCCACACGCCGGGACTGCGCCCGCGCTCTCGAGGCGCTGCCGCCGCGACGTCGAGCGGCGGCAGCGCGGCTCGAGACCGCGGGCGACGCCTCACTCTCGTCGAACAGCGCGGAGACGTCCTGCGCAGCAGCGGGTTCACGCCGTCGCTCCGTGGGCGAGTCGCCGAGCAGCGCGGCCACACTCCGGGACTGCACGGCGGGCGGCGCCAGAGCGGCAACGCGTGAACGCGGCCCGTCGAAGAGGTCGGCAAGCGTGGACACGGTCGACACTCACCCCCGATCGTCTGGACACCCGAACGATTATGATAACAAGCTCGGGGCGCGTCCGTTCCCGAGGAGGCGAGGCCAGGTGAATCACATCGCGCGCATCGCGCGCCGCAATGCGGTCCTCATCGTCTCGTTCCTCGTTCTGGGGGCAGCGGTCGCGACGACCGCCGCCATCACCGCCCCACCGACCTACACGTCCACGGCAACGCTGTACGTCGCGGTGCGGTCTGAGGGCTCGAGCGTGTCAGAGCTGACACAGGCCCGAACCTATGGCAGCCAGGTTATCTCCAGCTACATCGAGGTCGCGACGACCGATCTGGTGCTGCAAGCCGCACTCGACGACCTCGGCGTGGACCTCACGCCCGACGATGCCCGCAGAAACGTCCACGCGTCTGCGGTGGCCGATTCGCTGACGCTCGAGTTGACTGCCTCAGGATCCGAGCCAACGCAAGTCGCCGCGCTCGCCAACGCCGTCGCGGCGAGTTTCAGCACGGTGGTCGAAGATCGGCTCGAGGCACGCGACGAGGAGACCACGACGAACGTTCACGTTCTCACGGTGCAGCCGGCACTCGTTCCGACGGAGCCATCGTCGCCGAATCCGCCGCTGTGGGTCGCGTTGGGTGCCCTCGTCGGCGCCGCGATGGGATTGGCTGCGGCGGTCGCGCGCACGGCGCTCGACCGCCGCCCGCATACCGCAGACGAGATGCAGGCCGTCATCGACGCGCCTCGTCTCGGCGAGATCGTCGCCTCATCCGAGGCCGCACGCTTCCCGGCCATCGTGGCGGCACGGCCGCACAGCATGGCTGCAGAGGCATTCCGCTCGCTGCGCACCAACGTCTCCTTCCTAACGACGACACCGGGCAGCGCCGCCTTCGTCGTCACGAGCGCGATTCCCGGTGAGGGCAAGTCGACTGTGGCCGCGAACCTCGCCGCAACAGTCGCCGAGACCGGCGCCCGCGTGGCGCTCGTGGACGCCGACCTGCGCAAACCGGTGGTGGCGACTCGCTTCGGGATCGAGGGCGGTGTGGGTCTCTCCGACGTCCTCGTCGGCCGCGTCGCCCTGAGCGACGCGGTCCAGTCGTGGGGTGTAAGCCCGCTGTTCGTGCTCCCCGCCGGCGTGCTCCCCCCGAACCCTGCGGAACTGCTCGGCTCTGAAGCGATGACTCACGTGATCGACCAGCTGCGAGCCGTTTTCGATCTGATCGTCTTCGACGCACCACCCCTGCTGCCGGTCACAGACGCGGTCGTGCTCACGCGCAAGGCCACGGGCGCGTTTCTCGTCGTGCGCGCCGAACACGCCCACACCGATCAGGTCGTTGACGCGGTGGCGGCGTTGGCGACCGCCGACGCGCTGCTTCTCGGTTTTATAGCCAATAGCGTGCCCGCGAAAGGCGCTGACGCGGTGGCGTCCGCCTCATCCGGCTACGCTGACGCGCAGGCCAAGGCGAGGGGCCGGTAACGAGCCGTACATCTTCGGCATGACAAGATGTCCGGAGCGTCTCCGTGGCGCACGACGACAACGAGGGGGCAGGCGTGGAGCTGCACGACTACATCCGGATCTTGCGCAAGAACTGGATCACGATCCTTCTGCTCACTCTTCTCGGCGCGGGGGCCGCGACGACATACTCGCTGCTGACGACACCGAAGTACGAGACCACGGCCCAGCTCTACGTCTCGGTGCAGTCGCAGGCGGCGGCGACCACAGACCTGGTGCAGGGCACGACCTTCGCGAGGCAGATCGTGACGAGCTATGTCGATGTCGTGGGAACCGCTCTGGTGCTCGACCCCGTGATCGACGAGCTCGACCTCGACACGACCGCCTCGATTCTTGCTCGACAGATCGGCGCGTCGGCACCGTTGAACACAGTGCTGATCAACATCACCGTTACCGACAGCGATCCGGCGCTCGCCGCCGAGATCGCGAACGCCACGGGGCGCAGTCTGGCCGACGCCGTGAAAACGACACTCGAAAGTGGCGGCAGCAGTGAGCAGGCAAGTCCGGTTCGGGTCACCGTGGTGCAGCCGGCTATGGTACCGACGACTCCGGCGAGCCCGAACGTGCCGTTGAACATCGCTCTGGGCACACTGGTCGGGCTGGCGCTGGGCGTTGCCGTCGCCGTGGTGCGCACGGTGCTCGACACCCGCATCCACACAGTGCACGACATCGAGCAGCTCACCGACAGGCCGCTTCTGGGCGGCATCGTGTTCGATCCGGAGGCGGCGAAGCGCCCGCTCCTCCTGCACGTCGATCCGCGCAGCCCGCGCGCCGAGTCCTTCCGCGCGTTGCGCACGAATCTGCAGTTCCTCAACGTCGACGGCGGCCCCCGCAGCTTCGTCATGTCGAGCGCGCGGCCCGGCGAGGGAAAGTCCACGACGACGGTGAACCTCGCGATCGCGCTCGCCGAGACCGGCGCCCGGGTCGCTCTCCTCGACGGCGACCTTCGCCTGCCGAGCGTCGCCGAGTACCTCGGCATCGAGGGCGGCGTCGGCATGACCGACGTGCTGATCGGCCGCGTGGACCTGGCTGACGCGCTGCAGCGCTGGGGAACGCAGAACCTGTTCGTTCTTCCGTCGGGACCGGTGCCGCCGAACCCCAGCGAACTGCTGGGATCGGCGGCGATGGACAGTGTGCTGGCAGCGCTCACCGAGCACTTCGACTACGTGCTGATCGACGCACCGCCGCTGCTGCTCGTGACGGATGCGGCGGTGCTGAGCCGCAAGACGCGCGGGGCGATCCTCGCTGTCGCCGCCGGGCGGACGAGAAAACCGGAGCTGGAGGGCGCGATCCGCGCTATCGAGACCGCCTCCGGCACCATCCTCGGTGTCGTCGCGACGATGCTGCCGACCAAGGGGCCCGACAGCTACAGCTACGGCAGCTACACCTACGGCTACGGCTACGGCTACGGCTACGCGGCTGAAGGAGGAAAGGACGCGAGGAAGAGCGAGAGCCGACGGTCACGGCGCGGCGGCGCCCGTTCGAGGGACACGAAGTCACCCGCCTCCGTCTGACCTCTCTTCAAGAAATCCCACGATCTGGTCGACGGCGTCGTCGGGGCTGACGACGCTCGCGTCGATCACGAGGTCCGCGTCTGTCGGCTCCTCGTAAGAATCGCTGATGCCGGTGAACTGCGGGATCTCGCCCGCACGCGCCTTCGCGTACAGTCCTTTGCGATCGCGCTGTTCGCACACCTCCAGCGGGGTGGAGACGTGGACGAGCACGAACCGGCCGACCTTCTCGACACGCTCGCGCATCTCGGCCCGCATGATCTCATAGGGTGCGATCGGTGCGCACACGGCAATGCCGCCGTGTTTGGCGATGAGAGACGCGACCCACCCGATGCGTTGAACGTTCATGAGCCGGTCCTCTCGCGAGAACCCGAGACCGGACGAGAGGACGAGGCGCACCTCGTCGCCGTCGAGCAGAGACACGGTACGGTCGTCGACCTGGCTGAGGCGCTCGGCGAGCAGCTTCGCGATCGTCGACTTGCCCGAGCCCGAGAGCCCCGTCAGCAGGATGACGACGCCCTCGCCGACCGATCGCTCGGTGTGCCACAGCTCGATATCGTCGGCGACGAGCGTCCTTGCCGCAGCAGCAACAGCCTCTCGCCATGTCTCGAGGTCACGGAGTGAGGGGTCGGGGGCCGGGAGGATCCGCACGTCGTGCCCCGCAGCGACGGCGTGACGCACGTCGCGACTCAACGCATCGGCATGATGTCCGGTGTCGAGCAGCACGAGCATTCGCTGGTCCAGCTCGTTCCACCGCGAGTCCTTCGCGAGCGGTAGGTCACCAAGCACGACAATGGCTCGGTCGGCGCGCACCGTGTCTCTGCCGATCCGCCGCTCTCGATGACGCAGATGTCCGAACGGGCGCAGTTGCTCGACCGACCCCCGCAGCCAGCGACCACCGTTCTCGTCAGCCGCACCGTCGATGACGACGGCTGCGAGCGGTGTTCCTTCCTCATCGAGCAGCTCGACCTTCGCAGCGTTGCCTAGATCCCCGTTGACCGGCAGCAGACCTGCATCGCCCGTCGTCCCGTAAACGGGGGTCCCGAGCCCACCCGTGAGCACGAGCTCCAACTCGACGGCTCCAGCCGGACTGAGGGTGATGCGTGAGGTCACGACGTCGACTCGTTCTGAGACTGCCGAGCTCGTCGCGCCTGTCGTTGCGTCGGTGCGAGCCCGTGGCGAGTGCGGAGATACATCCAACCCAGCGTACCGATGACGAAGGCGGCGATGACGAGGATGAGGGTCCACTCGTTCGAGACCTTGAGCATCTTGAGCCCCGCCGCAAGCAGAACGAGCGCGAGGGCTCGGCGCACGATCGTGCCCGAGACCCTCGACGACAGCCGTGCGCCGAGATAGGCGCCGGGGATCGCTCCGAGCGTCAGCGGCCAGACGATCCCCCAGTCCACGTCTCCGTAGAGCAGGTGTCCGGCGGCGGCGGCGATCACGAGCGGCACCGCCTGGACAAGGTCGGTGCCGACGAGCCGATTCGCTGAGAGCATCGGATACAGCGCCATGAGGGTGATGATGATGAACGACCCCGAACCCACCGACGTGAGCCCGACCATCAGACCACCGACGACGCCGACGACGATCGTGACGAAGATCTTGACCTTGATGTCTTTGTCTTCGACCTCAGGCCGCGCGACCTCCTCGCCCCGCATGATGCGCGCGTGGGTACGCATGGCGATGTACGCGCGCACGATCAGCAGCGCCGAGGCGATCAGCAGAACGACACCGAGCGCGGTCTTGACAAAGTTGTTTACCTCTTCCATCGGACCGATGGCACTGATGATCAGGGCACCCGAGAAGGCCGCGGGCACAGACCCCACGACGAGCCAGAGCACGATCTTCCAGTGCACGGTGCCGTGACGCATGTGCACGACCGACCCGACGGGCTTCATGAAGGCGCTCGTGATGAGGTCGCTCGAGACGGCTGTGAGCGGCGAGATGCCGAAGAAGAGCACGAGCACGGGCGTCATGAGCGCGCCACCGCCCATGCCAGTAAGCCCGACGATGACGCCGATGCCTAGCCCTGCGAGAGCAAGTCCCCAATCCATGCGGTGCCCCTCTAAATTCCGACCGGAGTAGTCGGTATTCAACGGCACAGGTAAGGGAGGAGGCAAGTCCAGGAGTGTTAACGGCTCGTCACATTCTCGGCACCCGTCAATCACCGCTCGCCGCCGGTGTGCGCTCCACGGGCGCCGTAGCACTCCGAGCGTTTCGACGCTCCGCCAGAACGGCCTGCGTTGAGATCCACACCGCCGCGACCCAGAGAACGAGGACACCCCCGAGCATCCACCAGGTCAGCAGACCTCCGGTCTCATCCACGCCGAGCATGATCGTGCGCGTGTTGGTGAACACGATCATCCCGCCGACAAGCGACCCGAGCAGGCGCGGCGGCATGATGCGCACCAGCCAAGCTGCGACCGGCGCGGCGATCAGACCTCCTACGAGAAGCGCGAGAACCCAGCCGAGATCGAAACCCTGCGAACCCAGTCCGATGAAGAAGCCGACACTTGCCGAGATCGACACGAGGAACTCACTCGTGTCGATGGTGCCGATGACCTTTCGGGGCTCCATTCGCCCGCTGGCGAGCAATGCCGGGGTGCCGACCGGACCCCAACCTCCACCGCCGGTGGCGTCGATGAACCCGCCGAACAGCCCGAGCGGAGCGAGAAACGGCAGCCGGAGCGGCCGTGAGACGTCCGGCTTCGGCAATGCGCGGAAGGTGAACCGCAGCAGCACGTAGAGCCCGAGGGCAAGCAGGATTCCGCTCATGAGCGGCCGAGCCGCCTCGCTCGAGAGGTTCGAGAGCAGGGTCGCGCCGAGGAATGCCCCGATGGCACCAGGGATGCCGACTTTGACGACGACCTTCCAGTCGACGTTGCCGAACCGCCAGTGCGAGAGGCCCGAGGCGAGTGTCGTACCGATCTCGGCCAGATGCACGGACGCGCTCGCTGCCGCAGGGCTCGCACCGATCACGAGAAGCAGCGTCGTCGAGGTGACACCGTAGGCCATCCCGAGGGCACCGTCGACGAGCTGTGCGGCAAACCCGACCACCGCGAGCAGGAGGAGTGTCTGCATCTGATCCCTATTTCGATAAATCCGACTGTATTAGTCGGCATTAAGCCATAGGTCGTGGCGATCGCGCAAGCGAACAGTGCGGATATGACTCTCAGTCGCCGAGTGGCGACGCGTTGAGCCACGCGCGCGGCTCATCGGCGAGCGCCTGCACTGACGCCGGGAGACTGCCGACCGCCAGGTCGGCGATCGTCGTCGCTTCGAGGACGATCCTGACGTTTGCGCGCAGGGCGACCCAGAGGGCCGCGAGGGCTTCGTGCTCGTCGACGTACTCGACATCCGACGGTCGCGCATCGCGGACGTAGACGAGGGGACCGTCGACGGCCCGGATCACGTCTGCGACCGACACTTCCCGCGCGGTCTTCGCGAGCCGGTACCCACCCGCCGCTCCGCGGCGACTCGTGACGATCTCCGCGCGGCGCAGGGACGTGAGGATCCCCTCCAGAAAGCTCCGCGGAATACTCTGCGATTCTGCGACGGCATCGGCCGAGATGAGCGCATCTTCGGCCTGCGCGATCGCCACCGTTGCGCGCACCGCGTAGTCGGCCCGGGCTGAAATGCGCATACCCGATTATCCCCTGTTACGCACGCGTAACGCAGGAGAGCGCGGTCGTTCGTTTCCCGACACACGACTGCGGTAATGTCAATCCCCGTACGGTTCACCCTCCGCCGGAAGCGACGAATGACGGAAGCAACACCACGCGACGCCTCGCTCGCAGAGTCCATTGCACGGACGGCCGCCGATGTCCTCATCGGCACGCGCCGCGATTTCGTCGGCGATGACCTTCGGGCGCTCAAAGACGCGGGCGACGCCAGTGCGCAGGCGCACATCGCCGCGCGACTAGCCGCCGAGGCCGCCGGTGACGCTGTCCTCAGCGAAGAGGCGAAGGACTCGGCCGAGCGTCTCTCGGCCGACCGCGTGTGGATCATCGACCCGCTCGACGGAACCCGCGAGTTCTCCGAGAGCAGGGACGACTGGGCCGTGCACGTCGCGCTGTGGGAGGACGGGGAGCTGGCCCTCGGCGCCGTCGCCCTCGGCGGACCGAACGTGGTGCTCTCGAGCGCGACAGTTCCCGCTCCCCCCGCACGCCCCGAGAGCCCGATCCGCATCGCCGTGAGCCGTTCACGGCCGCCCGAGATCGTGAACGCCGTCGCCGAGCAGCTCGGCGCCACGCTTGTCGCGATGGGATCCGCCGGCGTAAAGGTCTGCGCCGTCGTGACAGGCGAGGTGGACGCGTACGTGCATGGCGGCGGGCAATACGAGTGGGACTCTGCGGCGCCTGTCGCGGTCGCCCGCGCCGCCGGCCTTCACACGTCGCGTCTCGACGGAAGCCCGCTCGTCTACAACCGCGAGAACCCTTACCTACCCGACCTCGTCGTCTGCCGCCCCGAGTTCGCGGCGCAGATCCTCGACGCCATCGCCCACGCCGAACGGAAGGCATCGGAGTGACATCGCCGAACCAGTACGCGCTCAGCCAGCTCCAGATCCTGGAGGCCGAGTCGATCCACATCATCCGTGAGGTGGTCGCGCAGATGGAGAAGCCCGCGCTTCTCTTTTCGGGTGGCAAGGACTCCATCGTGCTTCTGCACCTTGCGATGAAGGCGTTCCACCCCGCGCCCATCCCCTTCCCGATCGTGCATGTCGACACTGGTCACAACTTCCCCGAGGTTCTCGACTTCCGCGACAGCGTCGTCGAGAAGCACGGCATTCGGCTGGTGGTCGGGTCGGTGCAAGAGGCGATCGACAAGGGCAGTGTGCGTGAGGAGCCGAACGGCTCGCGTAACCGCATTCAGACGCCGGTGCTGCTCGAGACGATCGAACAGCACGGCTTCGATGCCTGCATGGGCGGCGCTCGCCGAGACGAGGAGAAGGCGCGCGCGAAAGAGCGCGTCTTCTCGTTCCGCGACGAGTTCGGCCAGTGGGACCCGAAGAACCAGCGTCCCGAGCTCTGGAGTCTCTACAACGGTCGCGTCCACCCGGGCGAGAACATCCGCGTCTTCCCGCTGTCGAACTGGACCGAGCTCGATATCTGGCAGTACATCGGCGAGTACGCGGTCGACATTCCCTCGATCTACTTCGCCCATGAACGCGATGTCTTTGTGCGCAACGGCATGCTGTTCGCCGCGAACGAGTTCTGCATGCCCAAGGAAGGCGAGATCGTCGAGACCCGCACCGTGCGCTACCGCACCGTCGGGGATGCCACGCTAACGGCGGCTGTCGCGTCCGACGCGCACACCGTAGAACTCATCATCGAAGAGGTCGCCGCGACCCGTATCACCGAGCGCGGCGCGACCCGCGGCGACGACAGGGTCAGTGAGGCTGCGATGGAAGACCGGAAGAAGCAGGGGTACTTCTAAACATGGACATGCTGCGATTTGCGACCGCCGGCTCGGTCGACGACGGCAAGAGCACCCTCATCGGACGGCTCCTCTACGACTCCAAGTCCATTTTCGAAGACCAGCTCGAGAGCGTCGAGGCCACGAGCCGCGACCGCGGTGACGAGTATGCCGATCTCTCCCTGCTCACCGACGGTCTCCGCGCCGAGCGCGAGCAGGGCATCACTATTGATGTTGCCTACCGCTACTTCGCCACCCCCAAGCGCAAGTTCATCATCGCCGACACTCCCGGTCACGCGCAGTACACGCGCAACATGGTCACGGGGGCTTCGACTGCGGACCTTGCGATCGTGCTGGTGGATGCCCGCAAGGGTGTGCTGGAGCAGAGCCGCCGCCACGCAACGATCGCGTCACTGCTGCGCGTGCCGCATATCGTGCTCGCCGTGAACAAGATGGACCTCGTCGACTGGTCACAAGAGGTCTTCGAGTCGATCCGTGATGAGTTCTTCGCCTTCGCGTCGAAGCTCAACATCACCGACATGACGGCGATCCCCCTGTCGGCGCTCGCCGGCGACAACGTCGTCCACCGCTCCGAGAACATGCCCTGGTACGAGGGCACGTCTCTCATGCACCACCTGGAGAATGTGTACATCGCGAGCGACCGCAATCTGCAGGATGTCCGCTTCCCCGTGCAGTACGTCATCCGCCCGCAGCAGAGTGCGCACCGGGATTACCGCGGCTACGCCGGTCAGGTCGCGAGCGGGGTTCTCAAGATCGGCGACGAAGTCCTGGTCCTCCCGAGTGGCCTGACTTCGAAGATCGTCGGCATTGACACCGCGGATGGGCCACTCGACGAGGCCTTCCCGCCGATGTCGGTGACTGTGCGTCTCGCGGACGACATCGACATCTCGCGTGGTGACGTCATCTGTCGCAAGGGCAACCACCCCGAGGTCAGCCAAGACATAGACGCGATGGTCTGCTGGATGGACGACGCTCCGCTCGCCGTCGGGCAGAAGCTCTCGATCTTGCACACGACGCGCTCAGCGCGAGCCGTCGTCCGAGAGGTGATGTACGAGCTCAACGTCAATTCGCTTCACCGAGACGAATCAGCGAACGAACTCGGCCTCAACGCCATCGGAAGGGTAAGGCTACGAACGACTACCGCGCTCGTCGCAGACGAGTACGTGCGCAACCGGGCCACCGGGGCTTTCGTGCTCATCAACGAGTCGACGAACCGGACTGTTGGCGCCGGAACGATTCTGGCTTAGGTACACGCGATAGCCATGACAACGACCGCATGGATCGTCAACTTTCGCTCGAGTGCACATCTTGCAAATTGCCTGGTAGCGATCGATCCGTGGGTCGATCGCGTCCTTATTCTTGAAAACGGGTCCGGAGCTGACGAGCAGGCGCGGCTAAGCGCCCTGGCCGCGCGCTCCCAAAAGGTGTCTGTCATTATTTCCGAGGAGAACCTCGGATTCGGTGCTGGGATGAATCTTCTGTCAAGGGCGGATCGAAGTGACGATCTGGACTTCGTCTGGCTCGTCAATCCGGATATCGTTGAAGTGTTCGGTTCTCCCGACCGGCTTCGTGAATTGCTAGCGTCGGGATTTGCCGAGATAGGGTCACCGAAGCTAGTGACTTCAAGCGTCCCGAGGCGAGTGTTGTACGCGGGCGGAGAGCTTGACCTGAGACGCGGAGTCGTACGGCATAACCATTTCGGTGAGTACCTCGATGAGAGTCACGGGTCCGATGTCATGATTACAACGTCTTTCATGACAGGGGCAGCACCGCTGATGTTGAGATCGACGTGGGATCGCCTGGGCGGGTTCGATGAGACGCTTTTCCTCTATTGGGAAGATGTGGCGCTGTCGGTGCGCGCCGCAGAAATCGGGCTTCGCATGGTTGTCGACCCCCGATTCCAGGCTGCGCACTTGACCGGAGCATCATCGCACGATCTGAAGCCGGGAAAGAGTACTACGCACTATTTCTACACACGCCGGAATCGAGTGGTCGTGTCGGGTAGATACCACAGCCCAATAGCAGTCGTTCTCGGTCCAGGACTTACGCAAACTTTGCGCCTTGTGCTCCGGCCCCTCACAAACGAACGTCACGACCGCATCGAAAAACTCATCGCTGCGGTGAGGGGCACCGCAGCGGGCCTAGTGGCCACGAATCGCGCGCGACGAGGTCGCCGACAAGGCCCTGGACGGAACATCGACCCCAAGGGGGCGAGAAAGTAATGGTGTCGCAACCGTGGGAGGACCACCAACTTGTATTCGTGGGCGGGCTGCATCGAAGCGGAACCACTGTTCTTGCGGAGATGATCGCATCCGCGCGAAGCGCGTCAGGCCTTGAGAACACTGGCGTTATGATGGATGAGGGGCAGTTCTTGCAGGATGTGTATCCCCTCGGCCAAAAACACCAGCCAGGCGGCCTCGTGGGCGGCGTGGCACGTTGGGCGATGGACCCACGAGCGCACATGCTGACAGGCGATGCACCGGAGCCAGGAGTTCTTGCGCGGCGCCTCTGGGACAGCTGGTCTCCATATTGGAATCTCACGTCTCACTACCTCATTGAGAAATCACCCGCAAACATGCTCAAGCCACTATTCCTACAGGAGATCTTTCCTACAGCTTCCTTCGTCTTCATTACGAGGCATCCAGTAACGCAAGCGCTCGCTGTCCGAAAGTGGGCAGATATTCGCTCGGGTCGGATTACTGCCGGCCTCCCGCGAATTGTTGAGAACTGGGTGCACGCACACGAGCTGCTACGGGCCGACCTCACGCAGGTCCGCCGAGCAACGATCGTGCAGTATGAGCAACTCGTCACAGATCCCCGATCCGTCGCCGAACACCTCGAAGAATTCGTTGGGTTGGATCCGGGGTCAATCTCCCGCGAAGGATTGAGCGCTGCGCGTGCGTCGGAGTATGAAGAGGAGTGGAGCTCAACATCACCCCTACTGTGGCCGTCGCGCATTGGCAAGGCGTTCTCACGGGCGGGGCGACGCCCTTGGACGGCCCTCGACGACAGCGCCCGAATCGTCCTTGACACAATTCTCCTGCCGCGCTACAAGCGTGTGCTCCGAGCTCGCTTCGAGGACCGGGTTCGACGTCTCGGATACGACATCACTTCGTTCGATCGGCACCTCGAATGACTTCCCCCGTGAAGACGTTCCGCTGCAGTGTCCTGACCGCGCCTAGCGAATCAGATTGCCAGGAGACGCAATGATTGCGCAATTGTCATCGTCATATATTCGAGCTGCAAAGATGCGATCCCTCAGGCGCGTCGCTAGTTACCTTCTATTTGAGGGGCGGCCAGCAACCACCCGAGGGCAATTCATTAATCCAGTTGTATTCGCACATCTGCGGTTCGCCGCAAAACATAGAATGTCACCACCGGACCGCCCAGTGTTTCTGCTCGGCGTTGGCCGCAGTGGAACAACCCATCTCGGCCGACTACTCGGAGTTCACCCCGACGTAGGTTTCCTGAACGAGCCAAAGGCAATGTGGCATGTAGTAGATGCAAGTGAAGACGTCAGCGGTTTCTACAATCACGGGCCGAGCAAATTTTCATATGGCCCAGCAGATGCAGAATCGTCCTCACGACAACGCGCATGGAACATGTACTCGTATTACAGTCGTTTCATTAGAGCACCAAGAGTCGTTGATAAGTATCCTGAACTCACTTATCGAGGAGACTATCTGCGTGCAATATTCCCAAAGTCGATACTCATTGCTATTGTTCGTGAGCCGGCCGCCGTAGTGCGTTCTATCGACAGTTGGTCAGTCAGCCATCGCCGCGACAGTGAGGACTGGTGGGGTGTCGAAGATTCGAAATGGCTACAGATGCGTCGTGAGTTCATAGAGGATGACCCGCTTCTAAAGGACGCTCTCGATCGAGAGGCGCCGCGAGCGCTCATCGAATGGATAATTGGCATGCGGGCCCTCGTTGATAGCCCTCCCTCTGCCCAGCCAGATTTAATAGTTCGCCATGAAGATCTCCAGCAACATCCGGAGCAAGCTATCAAGAAGATACTCGATGTTTGTGATCTGAGATACGACGCAGCGACAATTCATTTTGCAGTAGAAGAAACGAGTTCGCAAACACCAGTTCCCGATATGCACTTCGGCACTCTCACTACCGAAGTCGACCGACTTCGTTCTGCGCTCGGATACCCGGGCCGCGCAACATCGGGGCCCCGGTGAAGCGGCACGAGGACGAAGCATGAGTACACGAGCTCGAATGATCTTTGTCGCAGGAAACTCGCGTAGCGGAACCACAGTGCTCGCTCGAGTTCTCGGGCGCCATTCGGCAATACACACCCTTCCCGAACTTCATTATATCGAAGAAATATGGGACCCTGTTCACCCAAGTTCACTCGATATCACGCCTAAAAAGCTTCTGCGCCTAATCCAAAATGCAGACAACCACTACTTCGATGCTCTCGACGCCCGCAAGTACGAGGAGAGGGCCTCCCAACTCCAGTCCAGGTTGCCACCTAGCGCGAACATGCACGACGCTCTGCAGGAACTCATGCAAATTGAATATGAGCGCACCGGGAAGAGTATCATCTGCGAGCAAACGCCCAAGAATGTATACTTTATCGATGACCTTCTCGCGGTATTCCCTCATTCTCAGGTAATAGTAATTACCCGCGATCCAAGAGACGTGGTCTATTCACAGAAGCACTGGTGGCGAACGGTGTTTCGGATTGATTCATTCCCATGGCGACGATTGCCGTGGAAGGTTACGGCGCTTCGCTGGGCGCGCTACCACCCTCGCGTCACTGCTTCCCTCTGGGCGAGCGGTGCTGACCACGGGCAGAAGGCCGCACGAGACCCCCGCGTGCATCAGATCCGCTTCGAGGACTTCGTCACCGACCCGCGAGGGTGTCTTGCGCCCTTCCTCTCAGCTCTTGACCTTTCCTACGAAGCCGAGATGCTAAATGTGAGCGGGAGCAACTCCTCGCACGTTGGTTCTCGCTCTTCCAACTCGGGGCTCGACACCTCCGCAGTAGGAAGGTGGCGCACCGGGTTGACGAACAGCGAGGCATGGGTTGTTGAAGATGTGAGCTTTCCGATCGCATCCGAGTTCGGTTACGTGCGCGAGTCGCGGAAACCAACGCTGGCGGCGTTTGCTGCCGTTTACGCAATCCTGCCCCTGAAGCTCCTGGTCGCTGGACTATTCCAGCTATCGGAAGGACCACAGTTTCTGGCACGCGCAGTCCGGCGCTTTCGAAAGACATGATTCACGACCTATTGACCATGAAGTGGCCACGCCCGTTGAAAAGCGCAATCTTGCGCGAAAGACAGGAATCCAAATGAATGCTCCCAAAGGTTCTCGTATGCGAGCGACGCTACGCGGACTTGAGCTCTCCGTACTGCACATGGCTGGGAAGCTTCCGATCCATCGGCTGCGCGTCGCGATACTGCGCGCTTGGGGAGCGGACATCTCATCCTCGACGACAATCGCCCACGGGTTTGAAATCCGCGCAGCCCGCAAGCTAACCATCGGTGACCGCACCATCATCGGCAACGACGCGGTTCTCGACGCTCGAGGCGGACTCACGATTGGTTCTAACGTCAACTTCTCTACCGGTGTTCAAATATGGACCGCGCAGCACTCTTGGGACGATCCGAATTTCACCCTCGAACGCAATCCGACCACAATTTGCGACAGAGTCTGGCTGGGACCTCGGACCACTGTATTGCCGGGCGTAACGGTTGGAGAGGGGGCAGTTGTTGCTGCTGGAGCCGTGGTTTCACGAGACGTGCCCCCGTTCTCGCTCGTTGGCGGGGTCCCGGCGAAGGTCCTAGGAGAGCGGCGCGCAGACCTCACCTATCAGCTTCGGATGCCGCGAGACAAGCCGCTGTTGTGGTGACTAAGTGCTCACCAAAAGCGGCCTACCCAATCCGAGCCCTTGACCCTCGATGGAAAGAACACCCGAGATGAAATCTGTGGCCATAATTGGCACTCGTGGATACCCGAGCCACTACGGGGGGTTTGAAACACTTGTACGCAAGCTCTCGCCGTACCTCGCTGAACGGGGCTGGGATGTGACCGTCTATGGCCGTCCCGGCAGCATTTCGACTACAACTCAGCCGGATTCGCGAGTACATCAACGAATGACCTGGGGGATTGAGTCGCGCAGCCTCAGCACCCTCACCTACGGCCTGACGTCGTGCATCGACGCAACAATAAGACGCCCGGATGTGGCATTAGTTATGAACGTGGCGAACGGCTACTGGCTTCCGCTCCTGAACTTGCGCGGCATCCCGTCCGTCGTCAACGTCGATGGCATCGAGTGGGAACGCGAGAAATGGAGCAGGACAGGCAGGCGCGTCTTCCACATCGGAGCAAGACTCACATCCCGACATGCAAGCAGACTGGTGTGCGATGCGGAGGCAATCGCGCAGCGCTGGGCCTTAGACTTCAAGTCCAGTGAGAGCGACGTGATACCGTACGGGGGCGACCCGCTCGCGGAAGTCATTGCACCAGAGCCAGGGCTCAGACACCGAGGATATGTCCTCTACGTAGCCCGCTTCGTTCCCGAGAACTCAGTGGCAGAGTTCCTGCATGCCGCTCGGATCCTGAGCACTCGTTATGACGTTGTCATCGTGGGATCGTCCGGATACGGAGGCGAAGTAGAAGAGCAGGTACGCCGACTCGTTCAAGAAGAACCCCGTGTCAGGTGGCTGGGACACGTGAGTGATGACCGCCGGCTACTTGGCTTGTGGGCCAATGCAGGCGCGTACTTCCACGGGCACAGCGTCGGCGGCACAAACCCAGCACTTGTACAAGCCATGGCTTGCGGCGCACCGATCGTCGCGCGCGACACGATCTACAATCGCGAGGTTCTTGGCGAGTCCGGCACCTTTTCTACGTCAGAGCCAGCGCAAATTGTTGAATCCGTTGACTGGATGATGTCCGCTCCAGCTAGGCAGACCACGGCAAGTAGCGCCGCGTTGCGGCGGGCGCGCGAGACGTATACTTGGGACTCGGTCTGCGCAGCGTATGAGCGGAGCCTCGAAGCCGCGGTCGGGCCAAGTTCATGATCGGCACCGTCGGGGTTACTAATCCGCTGCCGGAAGCGCTGCGCCACTACCAGCGTGAGTTGGTCGACACACTTACACGGTGCAAGATCACATCATCGGTCGCGGCCGTGAGCGCAACAGAGGGCGCCACCTCACGTGCGCACAAGGTTCGGCAAGGGCTCGGCGCCATTCGAAACGTCATCGTCACCCGTCGCAGACCAGTGAGGAATCTCCAAACTTGGCCGAGCCTCGGACTACTCGAACTTCCGATGTGGTCCTCGACACGTAGACATGCGGTGGTACTGCACGATCCGATTCCGTTGCGCAGGCAGATCGGCTATGACCGATTGAGCAAGTCAATCGCCAACCTCCCGCTGCCAAATCGTCCGACAATCATAGTGCATTCACAGGACGCCCTGGAGGCAGCGAAGCTACTGTTGCCGGCCTTCCCGGTTGTACATCTACCCCATCCTGTCCTTACCGACCCAACGCCATCCGCAAAGGCGTCCCGCCCGATCGTCCTCGTTGCGGGACAGTACAAGCCCGAGCGCAGAGTCGACCTTCTGGGCGACATTGGGGCCGCACTTGACCAACGAGGCCTGCGAGGAGTTGTCATCGGAAGAGGCTGGCCGCGCGAGATCAATGGCTGGGAGGTAACAGCGCGTTTTGTAAGCGAAGCAGAACTCTCTCAGGCAATTGCGAGTGCAACCGTCGTTGTACTGCCATATGGACGCTACTTCCAGAGCGGCATAGCAATTCGAGCGCTTGAGAGCTTCACCGCATTCGTTTCGCCACAGACATCATTCGCAACTGAGTTGCTGGGGGAGAAGAGCCCACTGATCGTCTCTGCGCCCGAGGGTGCGGCGGAGTACCTTGCTGCGATTGACGCTGCGCTGCATCGGGGCGATGTCGAAAAGCGGTTCCAGGAGTACCAAGCGCATGTTGATAACTGCTGGCAATCGTTCTTCGCGCGATCATGATGTGAATTAGCTACCCGCGATCAGAGAACTAGCCACTCGGTTCAGAGTAAGAAACAAGCGACATTGAGGGCCAATGACAGAAACTAGCAGGAGCGAGCTTGCTGCCTCGGGCGCTCGCGGCGGCCTCGCAACGCTACTTGCGCAAGCAAGCCTGTTGCTGCTGCGCGTCGCCTCCCTGGCGATTCTGGCACGCCTCCTGGCTCCGGAGATATTCGGAACCGTCGCAATTGCGACCGCGATCGTGATGTTTACGACGCAAATCGCATTCTTGGGCCTCCCGATGTCATCAGTTCGGCCAGCGGAACTCAGCAGCGCCGCTCAGTCTTGGCTACTACTCATCAATACGGGTCTCGGGCTGGCCATGGCCGCCGTTCTGTTGACTCTCAGCTCTTGGATCGCACAGCTCTATCAGAATCCGCTCCTCGGTGTAGTCCTACCCTGGCTGGCTGTCGTCCCTATCACAGCGGGGTTCCAGCAGCAGTTCCGCGTTCGCCTGATCAGGGCCCTTAGGTTCCGATCACTGGCCACTGCCGAGGTGGTAGCTAGCAGCGTAGCGATTCTCGCTTCTATCGGCATTGCACTCGCGGGCGGGACCTGGCAGGCAATCGTTGTTCAGCTATTGGTCCAACAACTCGTCCAGATGTCGATCGTAATGGCGCTCGCACGACATTCCCCAGCCTTGCCCGGCAGATTCCGGGAAGAAGTGGCGCCGATCGTCCGTATCGGAGCGCAACTATCGGCCTCCGAATTGCTCCGCTCCCTCGGACGCTATGCGATAGTCCCCGTCACAGGCCTGTTCGTTTCACCAACGAGCCTCGGATATTTCGACCGAGCCCAACAACTCACCGTAATGCCTGCCAGCTTGCTTACTGATCAACTCCAACGCGTTGTAGTCCCGATCCTCTCCCGGGTCAGAAGCACTCCTGCGACATATCTGCGCTTCCTCACGAGCGCCCAGCGCGCCACGGCCTACGCTGCATCATTCGGATTCCTGATAGCCGCCGCGCTCGCTGATCCGCTAGTCACTCTGTTTCTCGGCAGCGACTGGGATCAGTCAGCAACAATCTTCCGATTCCTCGCTGTCGGGGCGGCGTTTCGAGCTATCGCGCAGTCCATGCAATGGGTATTCGTGTCGGGCCGAAGTTCCGACGGGCTCCGCCTGAACGCCTGGCTGCAACCCACGATAGTTGCAGTGTCGCTGGCTGGCGTCCCGTGGGGCGTCCTTGGAGTTGCGGCGTTCAATGCCTTGGCTTGGCTCGTCGCGTGGCCGCTCACGGCGGTCTTTGCTGCGCGCTCAGCTGGCGTTCGAACGGGCGCCCTTCTTTCACCCGGGCTCCGAGCGCTCCTCGCATGCGCTCCGGCAGCGCTGATCGCGAGCGCTGCCCTCACTTTGCCCATCGCTCCCATATTCATACTCATCGTCGGCGGCGCCTGGGGCTCCCTGGCATTCGGTATTCTCACCATCCTCATTCCCACAGTTCGAAAGGACGTGCGCGAGATTGCGAGAATATTCAAGCTTGCGCTAAAGCCAAAGTCACGATGAAGACCCCAACGAGCGCTGCCCAGCGACTCATGAGCAGAAGGCCCTCCCGCCGTTACGCGCCAGCCACGGAAGGAGCACACAACTGATGATGGAAGTTCTCGCGCCGCTGGCTGGCGCTGGTCTAGCGTTTGTGGGGGTGAGCTTCTTCGTACTGCTCCGGCGGGACCGCGCCGTCGGACTTGCACTGTCTGCCACCGCTACCCTGCTGGTCTTGATTCCTCCGAGCGCCTACTCCGGACTCCCCGGAGGTCAATCCGCTCAAGCAGCAATAGTGCTCATCGTTCTTTCGATGTCACTCATCGGGAGACTTGCAGCAATTCGAATCGGCCTCGACATCGTGGCTATCGCGACAATTACCGCGGTCCAAATCGCCGGATCCGCAGCTCACGGCTACCCGCTTGCGTACTATACATTTTCACCGGTAGTTGGGTTTTTGTTCTACGTTGCTGCGAGGAATTCGTCGCGCGCGGAACTCTCGCGCGTCATCAATACGATCGTCGTACTAGCAGTTCTGGAGGTCCCCCTTGCCGCGATCGAAGTTGTGGTTCAGGCACCGCTAATTGGGGTCAAAAGCGGTTCATCTGGCGAAAATCCCTTCCTGCCTTTCTGGGATCGTGCACAAGGAACACTCGGCCATCCACTAGTCCTGAGTGGACTCCTACTGGCGGCGCTGACATGGGTGATCGTGTCGAAACAGCACACGAAAAAGTCTCGCACCCTCATCTCGATCACGCTTGGCGTGGGGTTGCTCCTTTCTGGCTCATCCACTGCGCTAATACTAGGCGTGCTCGTCGTAACTTGGTCGCTATTGTTCCAGGCTCGGCCTGAGCGATGGCTCGCGGCAGGGGTCACTCTTGGAGCAATTGCTCTGGTCGGCTCATTTGTGAGTATCGTCCCCGACGCCCTCGGCAATGATCTTTCAGGCTTCGGTACAGCTCATCGAATTAGTTCAATTGAAGCAATGCCAAGGCTCATTCTTGATCGGGGGTTCTGGGAAGCTTGGTTCGGCAATGGCGCCAACAGCACCGCGGCACTATTCGCCGACGGCCGATTCTTCTCAGGAAGTTTTCTGGCCGTCGACAACCAGTATGTGCTGTTGCTTGCGCAGGCAGGGCTTGTTGGTCTTCTGCTCTTCGTTGCGGTGCTGATCTACGCAACGGTAATGAGTGTACGGCGACTCGGTCCCCTCATCCCGATGTTCACGCTCCTCGGGTTGAGCTTCGATTTCTTGCAGTGGTACGCCACAAGCGCAGTCTTCTTCATCGCTCTCGCTGATGCTCTTCATTCAGAAAGACGAGATGAAAAAGGACACGAACCCAAATCAGGAACCAGCAGGGGATTCGTCTTGAAGTCGTGACACGGGCCAGGGGCGTGAAGAACGAACTGGTGACAACTTGACCTGCCCCACGGAAAGGGTTCCAGTTTCGGTGGCTAACTGGTGGCCTGATCCGGAAGGCTCGTCCTCATGCCCCGTCCCTATCCGCCGGAGTTTCGTGCTCGCGCTGTCGCGCTCGTGCGTACCGGCAAGCAGGCTAAGCAGACCGCCGTCGAACTCGGCATCCATCCCGTTGTCCCGCGTCAAGTATTTGGCAGGATTTCTTCTCTTTCGAAGTTGGGGATGGTGGGGTCGGCAAGGCCCAGGTGCACGTCCATCGGCCGGTTCCAGGC
>MDTG01111449.1_pt1 | contig 21104 bp, 18 predicted proteins | sample 811421 | NCBI WGS metagenome assembly MDTG01 (sample SAMN05326645, study PRJNA326480) | marine metagenome | isolation source: seawater | place: Pacific Ocean: South East | collected 2011
ATTCAATTTGAAGCTCATCGCAATTGCATTACCAATGATCTTTATTCGACATTGTGCCTGCTAGATGCGATTCCAGAGATGCGGATTTGTGCTGACCTGAGCCATTATGTAGTGGATCGCGAGTTTTGGTATCCGTTGTCACAGCGGGACATGGGTTTAATTAGCCGCATTTTAGAACGATCAGACAGTTTTCAGGGGCGTGTAGCGAGCCGTCAGCAGATCCAGTTGCAATTAGATTTTCCACAGAACCAGAAGTGGGTAGAACTGTTTAAGGGCTGGTGGCGTGAGGGGCTAGAGAGCTGGCGGGCACGTAACGACCGTGGGGACTGCGTGTTCCTGTGTGAGTTGGGGCCGCCTGAATATGCTATGACAGGGCCAGATGGATTTGAGATGTCTAACCGCTGGGAGGAGGCTCTGTTGATTAAAAGTTGGATCGAAGAGATGTGGGCAGACATGGATGCGCGCCAGAAGTAGCCGTGCTAAGAACGAAACGATAGTGATCACGCCATTTCGGTACCTTTTGTTTGTGTGGCCGAATACCATTTCTTGTATGAGTGCTTCAGTCTCAATTGACACAAATGAAGTGTATATAAATTCGCAAACAGATGGTTATTTTTTTAGATACTCAATTGCACAGGTGCCAACAGTTATTTGCCTAATCTTTGTGACGGACGAGGTGCATGAGAAACGTCATGTAAACGGATGAAAGGCCTTTATGTGAGAGCTATTTAATGAGATTTAGCGGCTGCGGATCAGACCTGTAATTTCATATGCGCCCGCAAGAATCGGCTCGGCAATTTCAGCGGCGTGCTTTGCGCCATCCCCGAGGATACGATCAATTTCTGATACGTCGTCCATCAGGCGATTCATTTCTTTAGTGATGGGAGAGAGGTGACTCACGGCTAAGTCGACAAGTTCCGGTTTGAACGTTCCAAATTGTTGCCCTGCGACTTCGGCGACCACCTGTTCTGGTGTGAGGTTTGTAAGAGCGGCGCGGATGTTTATAAGATTTCGTGCCTCTGGCCGGTCACTCAGATCATCGAGGTTATCAGGCAGTGCTTTCGAATCTGTTTTTGCCTTACGGATTTTCTTGGCGATTGTGTCGGCGTTGTCAGTCAAATTGATCCGCGACATATCGGATGGGTCAGATTTTGACATTTTCTTAGAGCCATCACGCAATGACATCACGCGAGTTGCTGCGCCATCAATGATTGGTTCCGGTTCTGGAAAATAATTAGATTTGAAGTCGTGGTTGAACTTCGCTGCGATATCACGGGTCAACTCCACATGTTGTTTTTGATCTTCTCCCACAGGGACGTGGGTGGCTTTATAGATGAGTATGTCAGCGGCCATTAGAGACGGATAGGCGTAAAGCCCGAGCGACATTTTCTCAGCGTTCTTACCTGCTTTATCCTTAAATTGTGTCATTCGGTTCATCCAGCCAAGTCGCGCAACGCAGTTGAACAACCAGCCAAGTTCAGCGTGTGCGGGGACTTGGGACTGGTTGAACAGGATAGATTTTTTCGGGTCCAAACCACAAGCTAGATATGCGGCTGCCAATTCGCGTGTGTTGTGGCGGAGCGTATCGGGGTCTTGCCACACTGTGATTGCATGCAAATCAACCATGCAATAAATGGTTTCTATACCGGAGTCCTGCATTTCCACAAAACGCTTTACAGCGCCAAGGTAGTTGCCAAGGGTTAGATTCCCTGATGGTTGAATGCCAGAAAAGACGCGCGGTGTAAAAGATGGCTCGGCCATTTAAGGCTCCGATCGGTTGTTGCATGCGCGTTATCGCGGTAAGGCTGCGTCACGTCAAGTTGAGAGAGTTTAATCCATGTTTGATCCGAATGCTGATGCCCCTCCCGTGAACCCTTTGCCACCAGTTGTGATCGTGCTTGCAGTAATGTTGGCGGTTCCTGAGATTATATTTCAATTGGGAGAGGCAGGCATCATAGGTGGACCTGAAGGGGCTAAATGGCGGCAATTGATTGCAAAAGAATATGGGTTTTCCAACAGGGCAGTTCATTTGATGTGGGAGACTGGGCAGTATCCGTTTTCGACGCTAAAACGCTTTGTTAGCTACTTATTTTTCGATGTGAATTTAGTGGCGACGCTTTTTAGTGTCGTGTTTGTGCTAGCGCTCGGGAAGTTTGTTGGCGAGCGGGTGTCGTCACTATCAGTTTTGCTAATTTTTTTTGGTAGTGGGATTGGCGGTGCTACGTTACAGACGCTGTTTAACGGACCTGATCAGGCGATGCTCGGGGCCTCTGCTGCGTCATTTGGGATGATTGGTGCGCTGAGTTGGATTTTGTTTTCACAGCAACGGACTGAGGGGCGCTCAGGGTTTAAAGCGTTTCGATTAATCCTGCAATTGGTTGTATTTTTGGTGATCATAGCATATCTCTTCGGTGCAAGAGGTTGGGTAGATTGTGTTTCTGGTTTTATAATCGGTTTCCCGCTTTGTGCAGTGTTGCGGCCCGTGGAGGGGCGTGGTTTGGATTTCTGGTTTGAAAGGCTGCGTAGTCGGTAGCGCCAGTTTTTTGCATATTTAGAACAAGGAAAAGACTAGCGTTTTATGAAGTTTCGAAGGCTTTTTCCAGTATAGGCGCCAAAAGCGAGGCATGCAGTAAAGTAGGTGGCTGTGCCACAAAGGATTAGGATTGCTAGTGCTAGGTAGCGGAGGCCTGCCGTCGTGATCCATGTTTCTAAGATTATGCCAAGACCGTAGGTGACGACTCCCATGACAATAGCGGCCGCGATTATTCGTGGGACTGCCTGCAAGAGGCGTTCATCAAATTTGGTAGCATCGCCCATTTGGAGAGTTCCTAAATAAAGCAAAACAGCAAGCGCCACAGAGGAAAGTGTTGTACCAATAGCAGCCGCAAGATAGCCGTATTGCGCACTTAGTCCGATGGCAAGGGCTGCGTTTAGAACCATAGAAACGAGTGCAAAATAAAAGGGTGTTTTTGTATTTTCGCGTGCGAAATAGAGGGGTTGGAACACTTTTTGCAAAACGAATGCAGGTAGGCCAACGGCGTAGATTGCAACTGCTGCTGCTGTACTTTGCGAGTCGGCTGCCGTGAAAGAGCCCCGTTCAAACAGGTCTGAGACTAAGGCCTGGGGAACCACTAGTAAGCCGACGGTGGCAGGAATTGTGAGGGCGAGAGCAAATTCAGTTGCGCGGTTAAAGGCATAACGGCCGCCGCCTATGTCGCCCGATTGTAGTTTGCGCGATAGATCGGGTAGTAGTACGGTACCGATGGCTATTCCAACCACGCCAAGCGGCAACTGATAGAGCCTGTCGGCCATAGAGAGCCATTGGATTGCCCCATCATAGTAGCTTGCTACCTGCCGGCCAACGAGGAGGTTGATCTGTACGACACCTCCTGCGAGGGCTGCGGGGGCTGCGATAATTGCAAGACGTCGAATTTCTGGTGTGAAGCGGGGTATTTGGGGAAGTAGGCGCATGCCAGCGCGAGAGGCGGCAATCCATACGAGCGCCAGTTGTGCAACGCCTGCGATTGGTACGCCCCAGGCAAGTGCCCGTGCAATATCACCGCCCAATCCCCACATACCCGCCATAGCCGTAATAAGTATAATATTAAGAATAACAGGTGCAGCGGCGGCGGCGGCGAAGCGGCCGATTGAGTTCAGCACGCCAGAAAGGAGTGCGGCGAGAGAAATGAACAGGATATAGGGAAAGCAGATTCGACCAAAGTCAGTTGCGATGCCAAAACGCTCATCGCCCTGAAAGCCAGATGCCATCGCGAGCACAAACCAGGGCATGAAAAGTTGTGCGATTAGTGTTAAGGCGATTAGGACAGAGGCAAGACCTGCCATCGAATTTTGGGCAAATTTACGAGCGATTTCATAGCTTTCAAGTTTTTTTGAAAAAATAGGGATGAAAGCCATGTTGAACGCACCCTCAGCGAAGAAGCGACGAAACATATTGGGTAAAGCAAAGGCCACTTGAAAGGCTTCGGCTACTGGGCCAGAGCCGAAGAAGGCGGCGATAAGGATATCCCGTAGAAAGCCCATGATACGAGATAACAGGGTCCAGCTGCTAACTGTGAAAAAGCTTGTGAGTAGGCGGATCTTTTTCGAATTATTAGTCTTAGTTGTCATGACATCGCGACCTCCTCACCTCTTTCAATGGCGTCAGTCAGTGAGGCACTGATTTTGTCTTGTTTAGCTGTGGAGTGAAGTTTAAGGCCGAACATGTCCTTTACGTAAAAGACATCGACAGCCTGCTCTCCGTAAGTGGCGATCACGGCACTGGCAATGTAGATGTTACTGTTGGATAGGGTCTTGGTCAGTTCGAACAGGAGGCCTGGGCGGTCGCGAGTATCGACCTCAATAATTGTATAAATGTCGGACCCTGTGTTGTCGAAGGTGATGACTGTTGGGACTTTAAAATCACGCTCACGTTTCTTGATTTTGTCTCGATATTTTAATGCATTGCGGGCGACCACCTCACCCTTGAGGGTTTTATTGATCATAGTTCGCAGGCGGGTAAGGCGCGATTTTTCATAAGGGGCGCTTTCTGAGTCTTGAACCCAGAATACGGATGTGGCGTAGCCGTCTTTGGTGGTGTAGGTGCGCGCGTCAACTACGTTTGCACCAACCAGCGCTAAAGCCCCAGCAAGCCGTGAAAAGATTCCCGGGTGGTCGGGCATCACAAAACATGCACGCGTTGCGTCGCGGCCGACATCAGGTTTGATATCTGTTTCCATTTGAGAAGTGGAAGCTTTAGCCAATAATTTTGCCAAGACAGTTTGTGTTTTGGTATCAAGACCCTGCCAATAGGAGGCATAGTGGCGTTCAAATTCAGCTTGGAATTGATTTTCGGTCCATTTGGGCATGGCCGTGCGGAAAGCTTCTTTGGCCTCACTGAAAGAGTGCAATTCGCCTATTTTGTCGATGCCTTCTTGCAACGCGATGCGGGTGTGGCGGTAGAGGTCACGTATTAATTGGGCCTTCCAGTTATTCCAAATTCCGGGCCCTACACCGCGAATATCGCAGATTGTTAAGACTGTCAGCAGGTTCAGGCGAGTTGTAGTTTTCACCAGTTTGGCAAATTCACGCACAGTACGAGGGTCGGACAGATCGCGTTTTTGCGCTACGTCAGAAAGCAGAAGATGATGTTCCACGAGCCAAGAAACAGTTTCTGTTTCGCTGTTATCCAAGCCGAGTTGAGGGGCGATTTCAGTTGCTAGTCGCGCCCCGGCAATTGAATGGTCTTCGGGAAGGCCTTTCCCAATGTCGTGAAGTAGCATCGCCACGTAAAGCACCTTGCGATCAACGCCACTCTCCAAAATGCCAGAGGCAACGGGGAGACTTTCTTTTAGTTGGCCTTTTTCGATCCGTGCAAGATTAGAGATACATTGGATCGTGTGTTCGTCAACGGTGTAGTGGTGGTACATATTGAACTGCATCAGTGCGACGATACGTTGGAATTCTGGAATAAACGCACCAAGCACGCCAAGCTCGTTCATCCGCCGCAAGGCTCGTTCGGGGTTCCCGTAATCAAGCAGTGTAGATAGGAACATTTGTTGCGCGGCGGGATTAGCCCGAAGTTTGTCGTCAATCATATGCAGGTTTGCAACGATGAGGCGCATTGTTTCTGGGTGTATCAGAATATCAGATGCAAGTGCTTGTTCAAATACCTGTAGGAAATTTAGCGGATCAGATAAAAAAATCGACTCATTCGCGACTGCCAGCCGTCCGTGCTCGATTATATAGCCCTCGGGCACATTCTCGTCACGGTTCCAGGGCATTGCGTTCAAAATACGTGCGCCAAAGGAGGGCTGTTGTTTCACGTGCTTGGCTTCAAGAGTTGTCAGGAAAATACGGGTCAAATCACCCACATGTGTGGCGTGGCGGAAGTAGTCTTGCATGAAAGCTTCAACCGCCAGCAAGCCCTCACTTTCTTGATAGCCCAATGCCTCAGCCACGGCGACTTGAAAATCGAAGGTGAGCTGTTCAGTGGCGCGGCCCGCACTAAGGTGGAGATTACAGCGCACGGTCCAAAGGAAATTTTCGGCCTCAGCAAAATTTTCGACTTCTTGTCTGGTAAAATACCCATAGTATATCATTTCAGATGCAAGTTTTGCCCCAGAAAGGTATTTGGTGATCCAGAATAGCGTTTGTAGATCACGCAACCCGCCCTTGCCTTCTTTCACATTTGGTTCAAGCAGAAAACGTGTGGCCCCTTGTTTCTTATGCCGCTGCTCCCGTTCTTCAAGTTTCAACGCTACAAATTCTGGGCCTGTAGTTTTGAATAATGTCTTCCACAGTTTTGTATTGAGGGATGTGGCAAGATCTGCGTCGCCCGCTAAATATCTCACCTCTAAAAGGGCGGTGCGAATGGTTAAGTCGCTCCGCCCAAGGCGGAGACATTCGTCAACAGTGCGGGTGGCGTGACCAATTTTTAATTTTAAATCCCAAAGCACATAGAGTGTAGACTCAACGACACTTTCTGCCCATGGGGTCATTTTGTACGGTGACAGAAATAGCAAATCCACATCAGAAAATGGCGCCATTTCACCGCGCCCGTAGCCCCCAACTGCTAACATTGCTATTTTTTCGGAGTTGGTAGGATTCGGGTTTGGGTGAAGAAGTTTCACCACGCAAGCCAACGCTGTTTTGACTAGTTGATCCGTTAAATAGGTGTAGGCACGTGTGGTTTCACGGGTCTTAAATGGATCCTTCAGATAGATTGCTTTGATCGCGTCACGAGCAACAAGGTTTGCCTTACTTAGTGCTGAGGAAATCACAGCACGTTTGGCAAAGTTGTGCTGGGCGTTAGCGGCTTGATCAGAAATTTTTTGTTCTATTAAAAGTGCATCAAAAATCATTTCTGGTGCACAGATCAGCACACCAGAATCGGATCTAGTCTTTGTCTTAGGCTTAGAAACCAACGCGACCAAAGCTCCTCGGTGCTGGATCAACAACTATGACTTGGCCCTCGCGGAAAGTCGCTACTGCTAATGCGCGTTGGTTTGTACCATCCGCTAGGAAGCGAAATACACCGTTCGCACCGCTGAAGCCAGCGCTGCGTGTAAGTGCGTTGCGTGTAAGTGCGTCCTGTGATCCCGTTTGCAAAAGTGTGCTCACGGCGCGCATTCCGTCATAGGCCTTCCCTGCCAAAAAGTGTGGTTTTGTCCCATAGGCCTCAAAATAGCGCTTTTGGAAAGACGCCGTTGCGCTCGTGTCGTTCAGCGCAAACAGCGCCCCTTGCATGCCAGGGCTTGCTCGAACTCGTTCTGGTGTTTTATCCCAGCGTGTCAGCCCAATGAACTGTGTGTTAGCTGAGCTAATGCCCGCTTCTGGTAATAATTGGGCAAAAACGGGAAGGGCGCCTGCTGCGTCTGCATCCATTACCAGCGCGGTTGCACCTGTTTGTTGGATTAGACCTTTGGTGACTGATATTGCAGCTACGGTACTTTCGTTTGAGAGTTCGTATTTCGCTACGCCAACATAAGCTGCACCGTTTGTTTTGGTTGCTGCTTCAACTGCATTTGCTGCTACATTTCCTGCGGCATCAGCCCGAACCAATGCTGCTACTGATTTTTTACCCTGCGCTGCTGCATATCCAACAACGCGGTTTGCCGTATTGGCGAAAGTGTCACCTAGGATAAAAATGTTGCCACCAGCGATGTCTGGGTTGTTGGAAAAACTTAACAAGTTGATGTTGTCGCCCGCAACGGCTGTCCCCGCAGCGTTTGTGGCCTTTGCGAATAATGGACCAATGAGAATTTTTACGCCTTCACTGGCGGCACGTTGTGCGGCAGCGGCTGCTTGATCAGCGTTGCCACCTGTCGGATATATGCGCATGTCAATTTTTACATTGCCCATTTCTGTGATTGCCAGCTTTGCGGCGTTGATTAAGCTGTTGGCAAGCAGTTCAGTTTGATTATTGCTTGATCCAGAGGGTACCATCAGTCCAACCATAACCTCTTTGCTGGCATCAATTTTTGGACCCTGCGATGTGGTGTTGGTTTGGTTACACCCAGTGATTAGGAGGCCGATTCCAAATATGCTGATCGCCTTTAGCCCAAAGTTTTTAAAGTGCTGCAATGCAGCCATGTTTCATCCCCCTAAATTGGCTGGCCTGTGATGGCCGTTTCATGCAAAAAGCTATTTGTTGCCCACGCAGAAAGCAACGGTGTGGGAACAAAGAAATGGAATTAGACTGATGCGTGATGGAAAAATAGTGGCTGGGTTGCATATTGTAGCTACGCCAATTGGGGCAGCGCGCGATATTACGTTGCGCAGTTTAGACATTTTGGCAGGAGCGGACCTGCTAGCTGCTGAAGACACGCGTAACACGAGGCGCTTAATGGAAATCCACGGCATAAAACTTGGTGATCGACGTTTGCTGGCTTATCATGATCACAATGGCACAAAGGTGCGACCCCAAATCATCGACGCATTACAGCGTGGTGCATCTGTTGCCTATGTAACTGACGCGGGTACGCCAATGGTCGCGGACCCTGGATTTGACTTGTCCCGCGGGGTGATCGCTGAAGGACTGGCAGTGTTTGCTGCACCTGGAGCCTCGGCACTTTTGGCAGCGCTTTGTGTGGCAGGTCAGCCAACGGACCAGTTCTTCTTCGCAGGCTTTACCCCCAATAAATCTAGTAAGCGCAAAAATTTTTTGGTGGGATTGGCAGTGGTACCTTCCACGATGGTCTTTTACGAATCCCCAAAACGGATTGTTGCCAGTTTGAGCGATATGATTGATGTGTATGGTGGAGACCGCGCAGTTTCTGTCTGTCGTGAATTAACAAAAAAATTTGAGGAAGTGTGGCGTGGATCTTTGTCAGAAGTGCTAAAAAAAATAGAATCTTCTGGGAATATTAAGGGTGAATTCGTGATTGTGCTCGGTCCACCCTTGGAACAAAAGATTAGCGAAAAGGATATTGATGTGGCGCTGTCAGAGGCGTTAAAAAAGATGAGCGTAAAAGATGCCTCCGGTGAGGTTGCCACCAAATTCAGCCTGCCGCGTAAAGAAGTTTATTCGCGAGCATTGGCCTTGGGAAAAAATTAATCTTATATTCTGACATTCTTAGGGTTGGTGGGGCGCTACATGGAAAATTCTTCTCTCCAATAAGATAAGCTGTATAAACTAGATTGCCTCTCTTTTAGGTAAACAAGTTAGATTGATTACCGTTTCTTTGTTTTTGGGTTATTGAATTCCTGCGTGGCCTCCTTCATGTACTTGAATATTCAATATTCCAGTCACTGAAGCGCGACCTAACAAACAGAAATGCCAGCCATGACCTTAAAAATAGCCTTCCAGATGGACCCGATTGAGGCCGTTGATATCAATGCAGACACTAGTTTTCGCATCGCCGAAGAGGCTCAGGCTCGTGGCCATGAGTTGTTCTATTACAGTCCTGACAAACTGGCGTTTGAAGAGGGACGTATAACAGCGCTCGGGCATCGAATGGAAGTACGTCGCGAATTGGGTAATCATGTGACTTTGCAGCTGGAGGAAAAAATTGACCTTGCCGAGTGGGATGTGGTTTGGCTGCGTCAAGACCCGCCGTTTGATATGGGTTATATAACTACAACTCACATCCTTGACATGATCCACCCTAGGACTTTGGTGGTGAATGATCCAATGTGGGTGCGCAACTATCCTGAAAAGCTATTGGTTTTGCAGTTTCCTAATTTGACACCGCCAACCACAATTGCACGCGATATTAAGGCGTTAAAAGCTTTTAAAGACAAACATCAGGACATTATCTTAAAGCCTTTGTATGGCAATGGTGGGTCGGGTGTGTTTCGTTTGGATGCGAAAGATCGCAATATGGCGTCCCTGCACGAGTTGTTTGCCGGGATCAATAATGAGCCGTTGATCGCGCAAAAATTCTTGCCAGATGTTGCAGCAGGCGACAAGCGTGTGATCCTTGTAAATGGGGAGCCTCTTGGCGCGATCAACCGGGTACCCGCAATTGGCGAAACAAGATCCAACATGCACGTGGGTGGGCGACCTGAAAAGGTTACTCTGTCAGATCGGGACCTTGAAATCTGCGCGGTGATCGGCCCTCTTCTGCGTGAAAAGGGGCAGATTTTAGTCGGAATCGATGTAATCGGTGGCAGCCTGACTGAAATTAATGTAACCTCTCCCACAGGTATTCAAGAGCTGGAGCACTTCGATGGAGTCAACGTTGCTAAAAAGATTTGGGAAGTGATTGAGGCAAAAGTGAGCTGACAAGTTTCCACGCGGGTACTATGCCGTATTATATGTCCCTAGGCGCTTTGCTTAGTCACAGGTTGGTCTATATCAAGTTGTAACGATGGCCAGGTCAAAGCTTTTAGCAGCAAATCGGCATGAGCAGCGCAGATAGCGTATGTTTTATTTGATTCGTTGGTTTAGCACCGGTAAATGATGAAACTCTCACGGTCTGCCATTTTGCAAAATGTGCGTTCGGATATTCTCTTTTAAGGTTTGTGATTGACCCCGAGAACCCGCCATGCACTGCCTATATGTTCGATGAGAGTGACAGACAAGTTGTCAATTTTAAAAGCTAGTGCTGACTTTGCAGGCATTTTGGTAGCCCTTTGTAATTGGGTCAAGATTGCGCCGAAATGGGCGACAATGATGATGTCTTTGCCAGAATGGTCTGCCACAAGGCGGTCAACGCTGCAGCTGATGCGGGCTTGCGCAGTATCCCAGCTTTCACCATTTGGGGGTGCGTGGGGGCCTGGATCAGACCAATATGCCATCGACAGTTCCGGGTCAGTTTTGGACACATCCGCAAAAGTGCGATCTTCCCAATCGCCAAAGTGTAGTTCTCGCAAGTTGGGATCGTGTGGTAAACGGGTGCGAGCACTCTGAATGGCGTCGGCTGTTGCTACGCAGCGGATCAGCGATGAGGAAATAACGACTGCGTTTTGTGGTAGATGGGCGTTAAGCCGATCAATCGATACTTTATTGGACAGATCCGCAGGTGCGTCTGTCCAGCCAATGAGACCTTCACGATGGGTTGGTCCATGACGCACCATCCAAAGCCGGGTCATTGGGAAAGCCATGGCAGATTGCCTTTGAGAATTTGAGGCAACCCGGCAATAATCATGACGACCAAATTTGCCTCTGCAGCCGCTTGCATGTTAAGGCGTCCTTGCAGGCGTTGGAACTTCCGCCCTAGAGAAGTTTCTGGGATTACGCTGTGACCGGTCTCGTTCGAAACGGTGAACACGGGGGCACTCCGTGATTGGATTGCCAAAAAAAGCGCCTGCGTCGCCCTGTCGCAGTCTTGATCAGCAAGCATTAGGTTTGTTAGCCATAAGGTGAGGCAATCGATGAGTATAACGTTGCCTTCTGGCTGCTCTAAAACAGCTCCTGGTAGGTCAATTGGGACCTCGGTTGTGGCCCAGTTAGGACCGCGATCTCTTTGATGTATTTGAATTTTTTTTTGCATTTCGTCATCAAGGCCTTGGGCGGTTGCCAAGTAGCTGCGAGGAAGGTTCGTTTGCATTACACACTTTTCTGCAAAACTAGACTTTCCGGAAGCAGCGCCGCCGAGGATTAGTGATAGTTTGGGATATCCCATTGTTAGTGTACCTCATTGTGAACCAAATTGTCTGTTGATCCGTAAATCAAATTAAGAGGAGCTTAAAGACAGCTCTGTACTTTGCAACTGGGGGCCAAACTATGCCATTCGACGATATTATTTCTCATGATCTCCGCCGTACAGCAATGTCGGCAGAATTACTTGACGCCGAAACAGAGACAGCACTGGCCAAAGCATGGCGCGACGAACGCGATGAAAAGTCGCTTCACAGATTAATCAATGCTTACATGCGCTTAGCGATATCCATGGCGTCGAAATTTAAACGTTACGGCGCAAATACCAATGACCTGATACAGGAAGCTGGCGTTGGCTTGATGAAGGCGGCTGAAAAGTTCGACCCCGATCGTGGAGTGCGGTTCTCAACCTACGCGCAGTGGTGGATCAAAGCAGCGATACAAGATTATGTGATGCGAAATTGGTCTATGGTCCGGACCGGATCGACATCGAGTCAGAAAGCGTTATTTTTTAATCTCAAACGGGTTCAAGCGACCTTAGAGCGTGAAGCTTCTACTATGGGTGAAGAGTTGGATAGCCATCAGTTGTCTGAAATGATCGCTCAAGAAATCGGTGTGCCGCTTCGTGATGTGGAGATGATGCAAGGTCGTTTGTCAGGGTCTGATTTTTCGTTGAACGCGCAGCAGTCAGCGGAAGACGAAGGGCGGGAATGGCAGGATACCTTGGCGGACGACGGCCCGCAGGCGGCAGAGGTTGTGGAACGTAACCATGATCTGGGCCAATTACGAAACTGGCTCAACGAAGCCATGGAAGGATTGAGTGAGCGAGAACGCTATATCCTATCCCAAAGGCTACTCATTGATGATCCGCGCACACTTGGGTCCATTGGGGAAGAGCTGGGTTTGTCCAAAGAACGAATCCGTCAAGTTGAAGCGGCGGCCCTAGGAAAATTGAAAGCGTTGCTGGAAAAGAATACGGGTAGAACCGCTGAAGTAATGGCTACCCTGATGTAATAGAATAACGATCCACACCATTGCGGAACCAGGGCGGTTTGCTATTTTTGCAGGCCGCCCTTTGCTTTGGTAAAATAAGGTGATTAAGTCTCTACTAAAACTGGAGAGCACCATGTTAAATGGACGTCGATTATTGTTAATTATTGGTGGTGGGATTGCGGCATATAAGAGCCTTGATCTAATCCGTCGTTTGCAGGATCGTGGAGCGAAAGTTGTGCCGGTGATGACTCGTGCGGCCGAGGAATTTGTAACACCATTGTCGGTTGCTGCACTTTCTGGATCCAAAGTGTATCGGGAATTGTTTGATTTGACGGATGAGTCAGAGATGGGGCATATCCAGCTGTCCCGCTCGGTGGATTTGGTAGTCATAGCCCCTGCAACGGCGGATTTGATGGCGAAAATGAGCCACGGTGTGGCAAGCGATTTGGCAAGCACCCTTTTAATGGCGACGGATAAACGGGTGTTAATTGCGCCTGCGATGAATGTTCGAATGTGGGATTGTGCGGCGACCCAGCGAAATTTGGAGACGCTTTCTGGTGATGGTGTGTTAGTTGTTGGGCCTAATAGTGGAAATATGGCTTGTGGTGAGTACGGACCCGGGCGCATGGCAGAGATTTCAGAGATCGTGGTAGCTGTGGAAGATGCAATATTGGATGGGCCTTTGCGTGGCAAACACGTCTTGGTGACTAGTGGCTCCACGCATGAGCCGATTGATCCGGTCCGGTACATTGCGAATAGGTCTAGTGGAACTCAGGGGACTGCAATCGCGCAGGCGTTGGTTGGTCTTGGTGCACGGGTAACTTTTGTGTCTGGACCTGCGTCTGCTCCTGTACCAGAGGGTGTTGATCTGGTACGCGTTGAAACTGCGGTGGAAATGTTGGCGGCTGTTGAACGTTCGTTGCCTGCAGACGCTGCGGTATTCGCTGCGGCAGTTGGGGATTGGCGTGTTGAACACGCGTCACATCATAAGATTAAAAAACCCATCAACGGTGATTTGCCAATTCTGGGGTTGGTGGAAAATCCGGACATTTTAGCAACGGTTTCCAAGATGAAGACTGGGCGACCTGAATTAGTTGTGGGCTTTGCTGCTGAAACGAAAAATGTGATTGATCATGGGATAGCAAAGCGGTTGCGCAAGAACTGTGATTGGATTTTGGCAAATGATGTTTCCCCTGAAACTGGGATCATGGGGGGATTGGAAAATGATGTTACGCTGATCTATAAGGATGGGTCTGAAGACTGGCCTCGTCTGAGCAAACAAGCGGTTGCGGATCGATTAGTGGCTAAGATTGCAGAGGTGATAAGTGGCTGATCTGGTGGTTAAGGTTGTCTACCTCGATGATGCAGATCCTGATATTGCGCTGCCTAATTACGCAACAGATGGAGCTGCAGCGATGGACTTGCGGGCAAATTTAACAGATCGGAAATCGGTTTTAATTGCAGCAGGTGCACGGGTTTTGGTCCCCACAGGGCTGGCTCTCCAAATTCCAAAAGGATTCGAGGCACAGGTGCGACCTCGCTCGGGGTTAGCGTTGAAGTATGGGATTACATTAATCAATTCGCCAGGCACAATTGATAGTGATTATCGTGGGCCTTTGGGGATCATTCTGATCAACCACAGTGATGCAGATTTCATCCTAGCTCACGGGGACCGCATTGCGCAGATTGTATTTGCGCCTGTTATGAAAGTGGGCTGGGTTCTGGATCATCCGCTCTCCCCTACAGAACGCAGTGAGGGGGGCTTCGGCTCCACTGGGCTTAGTTAATGTTTCTTACGTTTTTGTTGATTGCAGGTGCCGCCTTTGCGGTACGAAAGATGGGTGGATCTGGCACTGCACAGAGAGCGATTTTGGTGCTAGGTTTGGTGCTTGTTGTCCTAGTGCAGCTGACCTTGCCTGATGGCAATCCATTGCGTGCTGTGACAGGTGGTTCACTTTGGAGTTGGCTGACGTTGATTGGCAGTGGTGGGGTTGTTTGGGTTTATTTTGTGGGTGTGAAGCGCCTAAAAAATCGTACAAGAAAAGCTGTTGATATTGTTCATAAAACAGACCAATTTTCGGACTTGGAGTTGGAGCGTTATTCCCGACATATTGTGCTGCGTGAGGTTGGGGGACAAGGGCAAAAAAAACTACGAAACTCGCGGGTTTTAGTGATTGGAGCTGGTGGGCTTGGGTCGCCTATATTACAATATTTGACGGCGGCTGGCGTTGGAACAATCGGTGTGATTGATGATGATAAAGTGTCGGTAAGTAATTTGCAGCGACAGGTATTGTTCACCAAAGATGACGTCGATACGGCCAAGGTTTTTGCGGCTAAGGCGGCGCTGAGGCGGTTAAACCCATTCGTTGAAGTTCTACCTTACAATCGCAAATTTACTGCAGAGATCGGTGTGGATTTGGCCATGGAGTTTGATATGGTCCTTGACGGTACTGATACGTTTGCAACCCGCGCTCTGGTGAATAGGGTCTGCGTGGCAGTGGGAAAGCCATTAATATCGGGTGCTATCGGCCAATGGGAAGGGCAGGTGACTGTGTTTGATCCAGCCAAGGGCTATCCCTGCTATGCCTGCGTTTTTCCGACTAAGCCAGCTGAGGGCCTCGCGCCAAGCTGTGCTGAGGCAGGTGTGGTCGGATCTTTACCCGGAGTAATTGGTAGTATGATGGCGTCGGAGGCAATTAAGGAGATCGTTTGCGCTGGGCAATCCTTGCGTGGTGAAATGTTAATTTTCGATTTACTGTATGGCGAAAGCCGCAAAATTAAGATTGAACGACGTGGAGACTGCGACATTTGCAGAGATGTCTAATGGTACATGTGACTACAGCGGATTGTGAAGTGGCTTTGACTGAGATGCTTGAGGCCCTATCGAAGCCTAAAATACCATTTTTTGTGTCAATGTACTGGTGGTGAATGATTGAACTTTCTCGATAGTCCAAACCTCAAGATAAAAGTGGAGATCTAGGATCAGCCCCGGATGAAGAGGCCTTTGTTGTTGTTAAAGAGCAGGTTTTTCAATCCGCAAATTTAGGTATTACTTTTGCAGAAATGGGTACTCCATCTATTTTGGCAAGACAGTAAGAAGTTGTGTTTCAAGTGGAGTGATGATTTTCAATACGGATTTGAGCTTTGCAAAACTGCATGTTCAAACGCGACTGTAAGTGGAGCCAGTGACGCTAAATTCGTTGAACAATCTCATGAATATATGTTTGAAAGATAAGATTTTGCATGGATGTGGGAGTTAACACTAGATCAATCTACCTGGACATATGACCTAGCGTATGGGTGGGATGCTGTGTAAGGGTTTAATCGGTTTTGACTCTTCTGGTTTATGTTTTACGGAGGCTATAATGACGAGAGAAAGCTCTGAAATTAGAGGGTTTCGCAACCTATCACCAGACGAGCGGCGCAGTGTGTTGGTTGGAAAAACGGGGCTGACGCAACAGGACGGTGTAATCTTGGGCGGGCAAGATATTCTGCCTTTGCATCTTGCGAACGGTATGATTGAGAACGTCATAGGCAAGTTTGAAATTCCAATGGGCGTGGCAACAAATTTTCGTGTGAATGGTAAAGATTATCTAGTCCCTATGGCAGTGGAAGAGCCGTCTGTTGTGGCTGCTGCAAGCCACATGGCAAAGTTGGCGCGAGTGGCTGGTGGTTTTACAGCTGATGTAGATGAACCGATTATGCGGGCGCAAATTCAGGTGCTGCATGTGCTGGATGTGGAGGCTGCGAAAACAGCAATTTTGGAGGAGAAGGAGTCATTAATGGAATTTGCAAATTCCAAAGATGCGTTGCTAATTTCGCTTGGTGGTGGATGTAAGGATATTGAAGTGCATACATTTAACTCCTCACCTGTGGGGCCTATGGTTGTTGCACATTTATTGGTAGATGTACGTGATGCGATGGGAGCTAACACCGTAAATACAATGGCGGAATTACTTGCGCCGCGGGTTGCGGCATTAGCTGGTGGCAAAAGCTGTTTGCGGATTTTGTCAAACCTTGCAGATTGTCGATTAGCGCGTGCGCGAGTCGAAGTTTCTTTTGATACTTTAACGACTGAAACGGTTGATGGTGCTGAGGTTGCACAGGGGATTGTGGAGGCTTGTGCATTGGCGCTGGTGGATCCATACCGTGCAGCGACACATAATAAGGGGATCATGAATGGCGTTGACCCTGTAGTGGTTGCCACGGGCAACGATTGGCGCGCAATTGAGGCTGGTGCTCATGCTTTTGCATCGACTTCGGGGCGTTATACTTCCTTGACGAACTGGAAAATTATTTCAGAAGAAAAATTAGTTGGTTTTATTGAATTACCCATGGCATTGGGGTTGGTTGGTGGAGCAACCAAGACACACCCAGCGGCTCAAGTGGCGTTAAAACTGCTTAATGTAGCGAGTGCAGGTGAGTTGGCCAAAGTAGTTGCGACTGTTGGCTTGGCGCAAAACATGGCAGCACTGCGAGCGTTGGCGACCGAGGGCATTCAGAAGGGGCATATGACCCTGCACGCACGCAACATAGCCATTATGGCCGGGGCAAAAGACGCAGATATTGAATGGATTGCGAAAGCGATTGTTGAGGCAGGCGATGTGAGTGTGGACGCTGCGAAACGGTTGCTCAACTAGTCTTTGTCGGCCACGTTTCTATGGAATCCTGTGCATGCATAGCACTGCCCGTTATTATGAAGCCAAAGCTCGTAGGGCGTGCAGCAGCTTAATAAGCCAAGGACCGGAAAAACTGCGTGTCTTGGGGGTATGTAAACCAATATTTTGCGGGATGAAGGTGCTAATACATGCTCGGCACTATACGATCGGGTGGTCTGTGACCATCAGCGAAGGTCTTGATGTTGATTATTACCTTCTCGCCCATTTCAATCCGCGCTTCGGATGTAGCAGAGGCCATGTGCGGTAGTAGCATTACATTATCAAGGTCACGCAAGCGAGGGTTAATTTCTATGCCATTTTCAAAGACATCGAGGCCTGCGCCTGCTAAGTCACCAGCCCGAAGCATCCGTGTCAGTGCTTTCTCATCGATGACTTCGCCTCGTGAAGTGTTAATGATGAACGCAGTTGGCTTCATCAATTTGAGGCGTCGCGCATTCAGTAAATGGAAAGTGCTTGGCGTGTGAGGGCAGTTGATGGACAACACATCCACGTTGGCCAGCATCTGATCAAGGCTCGGCCAAAATCTTGCTTTTAAATTCTTTTCTCTCTCTAAATGGATTTGATTCCGATTGTGATAATTGATCCGCATGCCGAATGCATCAGCCCGTTTGGCAATTGCAGAGCCAACCTGTCCCATGCCAAGGATACCAAGATTTTTGCCACCCAAACGCGTACCCAAAAATGCTGAGGGTGACCAGCCCTGCCAACTGCCTGACTGCATTTGTGTGGCGCCTTCTTTGAAGCGCCTCATGGTGGCGAGGATGAGGGCGAGGGTCATGTCTGCGGTATCATCTGCCAGCACACCTGGCGTATTGCACACAAGGATCCCGTGTTGGCGTGCTGCAGCAACATCGATATGGTCCACGCCCGAGCCATAATTGGCGATCAAACGAAGGTGTTCTCCTGCAGCTGCCAGCATTTTAGCATCGATTGTATCGTTAAGTGTTGGAACCAAAACATCGGCTGTGCGCATGTTTGCTATTAATTGTTCGCGGGTCATAGGTGCGTCTGTTTCGCTCAGAGTTACATTGAACAACTGGGCCAACCGTGTCTCTACTTTGGTGGGCAGGCGCCGTGTAACAACAACATGCAGTTTTCGATGGGGCATTTGGGACAACCAATGCTGGATTTGTTTTCCCTATTCTGCCAAGAATTGGGTTGTAGGGGCAAGATCAAAGGTCTCACAAGAGGCAACTTTCTAGGTATACGGCTAATGATAGCAAGGATAATTTTGTTTTGTTTGATAGTGTTTCTTTCATTTGTATTCGTTGGGATTGACGATGTTGTGCTGGCGCAAAAGAAGCTTGGGCCTGTGACGAACCTTCCTCTGCCAAGATTTGTGTCGATGAAAACTGCGGAAGCCAATGTGCGGCGAGGACCTTCTTTAACCCATCGGGTAGACTGGGTATTCACACACGAAAACATGCCGCTTAAGATTATTGCGGAATACGGGCATTGGCGACGTGTTCAAGACGCTGATGGTCAGGGTGGTTGGATGCACTATTCTTTGTTGTCTGGTGCGCGATATGTAACTGTTATAGAAGAGAAAATTCGTTTGTATCTCACCCCAAATGACGCTGCTGCTACTAAAGCCTATGCGGAGCAAGGGGCGTTGTTACGACTTGGGTCTTGTGTTGAAGAGTACTGCGAAATTTCGGCACAAGGTGCTTATGGTTGGGCTAAAAAATCGATGATTTGGGGCGTAAATGCAAACGAGTTGCGCTGAAAACTTAAACGATTTGGTTCCATTGTTGTAATTTCCTTTTACCTAGTTTTTGAAACTTGCATTTTGTCTAAAAGTTAGTACGCCATTTTTATGGTTTATTTGAAGTGAAGCCGAGTTAACTTAGAAGGATCTATGAGGGCGCCTTAGCAACCGCTACTTCGATATAGTGCAACTGTTAATGCTGATGGGTGTGTAGCCAGTCATATTTGAGTGCCTTCAAATAATGGTGCTAACGGATTGTTTAGCTTTATACTGCACTTCAGCATTTATGTTCTCAGTCCCAACATCCTACCAAGTCTGGTAATGGCGAAAGTTAAAGCTTTGGATATTGAAGTAGGCACCCGATTGTGGCTAGCGTTGATATCTGGCTGCGATAGGGTAATTGATGAGAACCGTCAAACAGCTCTTTACTGGCATCCCGGATTTAATCATATAAATTTGAAGGCGCCGTACGGGGAAAATTTTTGTGTCTCCAATGGGGGCAATGCCTAGATGTCTTTGTGGCATTGAAAAAAAGCTGACGCGGGTTGAAGTCAGGTTTTTAGTGACTAATTGCCCCGTTCGGATGTCGCCCTTTAAGCAAGATCAAAGCTTTCCTAAAACATGTACGTTGAGCTATCCATTAATTTGCAAGTGAGGCGCCGTTCTTGAATATTGTTAACGTCAAAGAAACGGTGATTTAGATTTCAATCACTACTGTCCCTAATTTCGCAGCGCTTTCAATCAATTCGTGCGCTCTGGCAGTTTCTGTCAATGGAAAGGTTGCCCCGATGGCATGCGTCAAGCCGCCCGCTGCAAGCATTTTATTGAGGCCTGAAAGAGTTTCTGCGCGGGCCTGTTTGGTCAATATGTAAACAAGGACTGTGCGCATTGTAAGGTCTTTGAACATCATTTCTATGAATGGAATTTCAGGTGTGAAGCTTTGAGCAGATCCGTAGGCTGCGATTGTGCCATTGGGACGCATGATTTTAGTGAGTAGTTTTATATTGACGCCAAGCTCGAGTTCAATCGCGCGGTGGGTTCCCCCACCTGTCAAGTCAAGGATTTGCTCAGCCACATTTATATCTTGGTAGTTAACGGTGTGGTCTGCCCCTGCGGCGCGGGCATAAGTGGCTTTTTCATTTGAGGAGATTGTTGTGATTACTTCGGCTCCACCTGCTTTCGCCATTTGAATGGCATAGCGAGCGACAGAGCCTGCACCGCCTGAGACCAGAATCTTCTGGCCTTCAACAGGTCCGTCGGCAAAGACGCAACGATAAGCCGTCATAGCGGGGATGCCAAGGCATGCGGCTTCGTTGAACGATGTGTTGTCTGGTAGACTCACCGCCTGCCCTGAAGGTAGCGCTATGTATTCGCTGGCTGTCCCAAACGGGCGTTGCCACTGGGCATTCCAGAGCCAGACGTTTTGGCCAATTCGAGTGGAATCGATGCCGGCACCGACTGCCTCAATTGTGCCAGCGCCGTCGGAATGGGGTATGATTATCGGGTATTGCATGGGGCGAGATCCTGCACGAGATTTCACATCTGATGGGTTTGCGCCAGAGGACTTTAGGCGCACGAGGACTTCACCTTGTGCTGGTTTTGGCGTTGGTAAATCACCAACTCGAATTGATTCTGCAGCAGGGCCTTGATTGGAGTAAAAAGCGGCTTTCATAAATGAGTCCTTGGATTTGAGAAAAAATAGGAGCTTTGATTCAAAAACTAAATATTTTCGAGAGTTTAACGTATCATTTCTAAGCCTATTTGAAGAAGCATTTCTTGTGTAGTGCTTTAACTTGAGTGGAACCGCATAATTTATGATGACGTTGAAGGCTTTACGAATTCAGATTTTAAATCCACCACTACTGCTTACATCAATGCTTTCTAATAGGTCAATTTCATCAAAAATTTTGTAACTAAAATTACCTTTTTGGCATTAGCGCACCTTATCATTTCACTTATTTAATGGAGTATCTAAACCCCGGCCTTTTAAAAGCGCCTCCACTTTTGGCAAACTGCCACGGAACGCTCTGTATAATGCCTCGCCTTCCTCTGATCCACCAGTCGAATAAATGTTGTCATGCAGCCTCGATGCCATCTCCTTGTCAAAAGGGTCACCGGCTTCATCAAACGCGGCAAAGGCGTCAGCATCCATGACTTCAGACCACATGTAGCTGTAGTAGCC
>MDTG01362078.1_pt1 | contig 21099 bp, 24 predicted proteins | sample 811421 | NCBI WGS metagenome assembly MDTG01 (sample SAMN05326645, study PRJNA326480) | marine metagenome | isolation source: seawater | place: Pacific Ocean: South East | collected 2011
AAAAAGTTCCATGTCTGGTCTATATTCCATTATCCATTTATCAGCCCTATCATTATCACTAAAACCATTAAAGTTTCCATCCCAGCTGCCATGAATATATAAATCGAATGATACAAAAACATATTCATGATCTCCAACATCATCCAAATGGAGTATGAAGCCATCATTATTAAAATCACCAATCACAGTTGTGTTATTAAAAAAGGATAGTCCTCCACCATCAATTTCAGTCATTTCATCATTCTCGAAATCGTTATTGTAAATTAATTCATCTCTAACAATTTCAGGATAAGTACAAGAGTTAATTATTACTATGAAGATGAGAAAAAATATTTCTTTCATTTTACTAAATTATGTAAATTCTCAAAATAATTAATTGTTTTAACGAGCCCAACTGATAAACTAATTTTGGGCTTCCATTTCAGTACATTCTTTGCTAATTCTATATTAGGCTTTCTAACCTTTGGATCATTTTCAGGTAATTCTTTAAAAATAACTTCCTCTTTACTAGCTGTTAATTTCTTGATTAAATCAATCAACTTAAGAATCGAAAATTCATTTGGATTTCCGATATTAATTGGGAACTCATAGCCACTTTTCAGTAAACTATATATGCCAATAACTGTATCGTCAATGTAGCAAAATGACCTAGTTTGTGTACCATCACCATACACAGTAAAATTTTTCGAGTTAAGCGCTTGATTAATGAAATTGGGAATTGCCCTTCCATCACTTACTCTCATTCTTGGTCCATAGGTGTTGAATATTCTAACAATTCTAATATTTAAGTTATGTTTATTTTTATAGGCCATTGTTAGGGCCTCAAGATATCTTTTAGCCTCATCGTAAACACCACGAGGTCCAATTGGATTGACATTTCCAAAATATTTTTCAGATTGAGGGTGCTCTAGTGGATCGCCATATATCTCAGATGTGGAGGCAACAAGTACTGTAGCTTTATTAGCAAGCCCAAGTTTTAAAATATTCTCAGTTCCAATAGACCCAATTCGTAACGTTTCTAATGGATATTTTAGATAATCAATTGGGCTTGCAGGTGATGCAAAATGTAAAATGAAATCAATTTTTTCATTAAAACTAATTTGATCGCAAACATCAAGTTCATAAAAATCAAAATTTTGATCGTTACTTAAATGTTTAATATTTTCTAATTTCCCAGTGAGAAGATTGTCAATTCCAATAACTTTAAATTTTTTTGAAATATAAAAATCACAAAGGTGAGATCCTATAAAACCACAACATCCTGTTATTAAAACTGTTTTCAATATATTTTTAGTACTTTTATTACTTGTTATATGATAGATGCCATAATTAAATCTCAAACGAGACGTAAACTCTTAATAAAATTTTTTATAAATATAGCTAATACTGGTTACTTAAATCAATTAGCTGAGGAATTCTCTGAATCTACAAATTCTGTTAGAAAAGAATTAAATAATTTGACTGAAGCTAATTTCTTAAAAAAAGAGTTTATAAAAAATAAGGTAGTTTATAAAGCCAACGTAAATCATCCATTATTTACTGAAATACAAAATATTGTTAAAAAATATTTAGGTATTGAAAAAATGATTGGAACTGTTCTAGAAAAAATGGGTTCAGTAAATGAAATTTATTTACTAGGTGATTATGCTAGAGGCATAAATTCTGACCAAATCGACATACTAATTAACGGAGCTAACCTAAATTTTAATTATATAAGTGAATTAGAGATAAAGCTTGGTAAGATTTTAAGCAAGAAAGTTGTTATAATTACATCCTCTAATTCAAATTTAAGAATTGAAAAATTATTAGTTTTTAGCAACTAATTGAGTATTTTTATTAAAATTTTGACATAATCACTTGTGATTCTGTCAGCGAAGCTATTGTAAATATTGAATTTTTTAAAATTTAAAAGTAAAATCAAATTTAATTGAATATTAAAAATTTAAGTATATGAAAATTGGAATCTTAGGCAATGGTTTTGTAGGAGAAGCACAAGCATTTGCCTTTTCAACTATTAGTGAAATATTTATTTACGATATTGATCCATTAAAAACAAAGGATAAACTAGATGATATTCACAATTGTGATTTTGTGTTTGTATGTGTACCAACTCCAATGTATGAGGACGGGTCACAAGATTTAAGTTATGTTGAGCAGGCATTCAAAGACGCCTCAAATAAACCTGTATATATTTTAAAATCAACTGTATTACCAGGGACAACCGATAAATTATTTAAAAAATTCGGTAATATAAATATTGTTTTTTCACCAGAATTTTTAACTGAACGAACAGCTAAGTTGGATATGTTAACCCAGTCAAGAATTATACTTGGAGGAAATTCTAAACTCACTAAAATGGTTAAAAATCTATTTGAAAAAAGATTTAAAAATAAAAATATAATACAAACTGATTCTAAAACAGCTGAACTTATAAAATATATGAATAATACTTTTTTTGCTACTAAAGTCAGCATAATGAATGAATTTAAACTTCTATGTGATAAAATTGATGCTGATTGGGATGATGCAATTCATGGCTTTGCTGCTGATGGAAGAGTTGGTGATAGTCATTTAAACGTTCCAGGTCACGATGGAAAGTTGGGTTATGGTGGAACATGTTTCCCAAAGGACGTTAGTTCATTAATTAGTTTTGCAGAAAAAAATGGAATTATTTTAAATACAATTAAGGGTGGATGGAAAACAAATTTAGAATTAAGGCCAGAAAAAGATTGGGAAAAAAAAGTTGGGAGATCTATCAGTTTAAAAAAAAAATAATTTGAATCTTAATAACCATTTAGATAAAGATTATGAAATAAAAGTTGCTAAGAAAATCTTAGACCATATTGAATCATTTTTAAAAAAAAAAAAAAGATTAAATATTTGTTTATCAGGTGGATCTACACCAATTAAAACATTAATAAAACTAAGTACTTTTAATATTGATTGGAGTAGAATTGATTTTTTTCTTACAGACGAAAGAACCGTCTCTAATAAAAGCAAAAACTCTAATTTTTATAATTTAAAAAAAGCATTAATAAAAATACAGAAACTTAATTTACATAAGTTTTACGATGACATTTCTATTGATAGTTCAATTAAAAATTATGAAAAATTAATCAAATCGAAACTATCTGATTTACCTCAAAAATCTTTTGATATTTTAATTTTAGGATTTGGAGCTGACGGTCATATTGCATCAATTTTCCCTGATATACAATTAAACAAAGAGTCTAAAAGTATAGTTTTTAAATATCAAAATACCAATATAAATTTTAAGAGAATATCACTTTCAATGAAATTGTTAGTTAGTTCCGAAAAAACATTTATATTGAGTTATGGAAAAAAAAAATACGAATTAATGAAGTCTAATAATTACAATAATCCGATTAAATTTTTTACACAAAATAATCAAAATTATGAGTGGTATTATACAAAAAAAATTTAATAAAGTAACTGCCCTTCTTCCCATGAAAGGACATTCAGAAAGAGTACCTGGTAAAAATCTCAAGGATTTTAATGGCGAACCACTTTATCACAGGATTATGAAAACTTTACTAAATTCAAGTTATATAGATAAAATAATAGTGAATACTGACTCAGAAAAAATAATCGATGATATTAAAAATAATTTTAACTTAAAAAAAGTAATAATAAATATAAGACCTGATGAAATTATTGGGGATTTTATATCAATGAATAAAATAATTGAATACGACATAAGCAAACATGAAAGTGACATATATATTCAAACTCATAGTACAAATCCTTTAATTAAGCAGAAAACCATTGATAATGCTTTGAAATATTTTATTAAGGTTAAGAATAATAAATTAAATTCACACGACTCTATTTTTTCAGTTACTAAAATTCTATCAAGATTGTATGACAAGTCAAAAAAACCAATTAATCATAATCCTGATAAATTAATCAGAACCCAAGATCTAGATCCCATCTATGAAGAAAATTCATGTATATATATTTTTACAAAAGAATCTTTTTTTGAAAACTCAAATAAAAGAATTGGTAAAAATCCAGAAATTTTTGAGATTGATAGTACAGAAGCAATAGACATAGATACAGAATTTGATTTTAAATTAGCTGAAACAATATCCAAATTATCCTTAAATGAACAGATTTAAAAATAAAAGCAAATTAAAAAGTAAACTAAAAAATAAAGAAATAACAATTGGATCATGGATAACAATATCATCAACTGAAATTATTGAAATATTGTCCTCAGCTGGATTTGAGTGGTTAGTAATAGATATGGAACATACTTCTATTTCAATTGATCAATGTAAGTTGTTAATTCAAACCATACAAGCTAATAATATGGATGCTTTGGTCCGGGTTCCTGAAAATAATCAAGTAATAATAAAGAAAGTTTTAGATTGTGGAGCTGATGGAATAATAGTTCCTCTAATAAAGTCAAAAGAAGAAGCTAATAAAGCTGTTTCTTTAACACAGTATCCCCCAGAAGGAGGCAGAGGTGTTGGATTAAATAGAGCTCATAATTATGGAATAAATTTTAAAGATTATTACAGTTGGTCAAAAAATGAAATTGTGCTAATTGCACAAATAGAACATATTGATTCAGTAAAAAATATTGATGAGATACTTAGTGTAAATGGATTGGATGCTGCCTTAATTGGGCCTTATGATTTATCTTCCTCAATGGGCTTCCCTGGAGATTACAATAAAAAAGAGGTCATTAATGCATTAAATGAAGTTGAATTAAAAATTAAAAAAAGTAATGTTTCTTTAGGTTTTCACGTTATTGAATCAGATTATAATTTTTCATTTGAAAAAATAAAAAAGGGTTACAATTTAATTGCATTTAGTATTGATTTTTTCTTTCTTGGGGATAAAGCCAGAGAGGAGATGAGAAATTTTAAAAACCATTTAAAGAAAATTAAATGAATAATACATTAGTTTTTGGAGGAAATGGTTTTTTAGGGAGCTACGTTGTAGAAGAATTATTAAGTAGAAAATATAATGTTACAGTTGCTGACATTTCTAGTTCCAATGTTAATAATTCAGTTAAGTTTATTAAAGTTGATATTTCAAGCGATAAAGACCTTGAGAAAGTTTTTTCTAAAAATTTTGATTTTGTATTTAATCTAGCTGGCTTAGCAGATTTAGATAAAGCAATTGATAATCCTGTCAAATCTTTTCAGTTAAATACAATCTCAAATCTGAAGATATTATTTGGGTGTGTATCAAGTGGTGTAAAACAATTTGTATATGCATCAAGTGCATATGCTGCTAGTAAAAAAGGTTCCTTTTATGGTATTAGCAAACTTACAAGTGAAAAAATTATTGAGGAGTTCAATAAAAAATATGGACTCAACTACACTATTTTAAGGTATGGTTCAGTATATTCTGATCGTAGTTTTGAGAATAACTATATATATAATTTAATAGAGAAAATATATAGTTCAGATACAATTGATCATCATGGTGATGGATCAGAATTGAGAGAATATATTCATGCAGCTGATGCAGCTAATATGACTGTTGACACAATTGAGAAAAAGGACTATAAAAATCAATCTTTTATCCTAACTGGTATTGAACAAATTCGCAGAAATGATTTATTTCAAATGATCAAAGAGATTATTGGTAAAGATTTTATAGTTAAATATTCCAATAAAAAACAAAATAATCACTACTCCTTGACACCCTACAGCTTTGAGCCCTCGGTAGCTAAAAAATTAATATCTAATCCACAAATTGATTTAGGGCAAGGTTTGCTTTCATGTGTTCGTTCAGTTTGGAGAAACAAGAAGAATGAAAAACATTAATTTTTACCTTAAAGAGGTAGATAACATTTTTTTTGATTTTGATGGGGTAATTCTTGATTCTAATGAATGTAAAACAGATGCATTTTATAAGCTTTACTTAAAATATGGTGAAAAAATAGCAAATGAAGTAAAAATTTATCATATCAGAAATGGAGGCATTTCCCGTTTTGAAAAATTTAGATATTGGGAAAAAAAATATTTCAATCGAGAAATTGATGATGATGCGCTGAACAAACTTGTTACTGAATTCTCCAAATTAGTTAAAAGTAATGTTATTAGCTCTAACGAGATTGAGGGGTCTATTAATTTTATTGAGTCAAATTACAAAAATTATAAAATGTGGATTATTTCGGGTACTCCAACTGATGAGCTACAAGAAATATGTAGTAAAATAAATTTGGATGGGTTTTTTTTAGGGATTCATGGATCACCAGAAAAAAAACACTATTGGAGTGAAAAAATAATCTCTGAACATAATTTGGACAGAAAAAAAACTCTTTTTATTGGCGATGCATTAGCAGATTATAATGCTGCTGTATATTCAAAAATCAAATTTCTTTTAGTTGAATCAAAATCCAACAAAAATTTATTTAATAAAATTAAAATACAAAGAATTAAAAATTATAAATGATTGACCCTAAATATAAAATTTTAGTTACAACAACTTCTTTTCAGGATTGTCCAGGAAAGCATCACGAATTATTGAAGAAACAAAATTGGAATATTGATTTTCTAAGAGGACCATTAAAAGAAAATCAACTCATTGATATTATACAAGATTATGACGGTATAATTTGTGGAGACGATGAATACACTAAAAGTGTTATTCAAAAGGGTTCAATCAGTAAATTAAAGGTAATCTCAAAATATGGTGTGGGTTTAGATAAAGTTGATTTAGAGGCAGCAAAAGAGCTTGGTGTTAGAGTGATTAATGTACCTGGAATTAATCAAACTTCTGTTTCAGAACATGTACTTGCATTATTATTTACATTTACTAAAAATATACATCTTCAATATAATTCGGTGCAAGCGGGTAGTTGGGAAAGAGCTATTGGTTATGAATTGCAAAGAAAAACAATCGGCATTGTTGGACTTGGGGCCGTTGGCAAGGAACTTGGAAAAAAAACTATTGCCTTGGGTATGAAAGTCATTGCGCATGATATTTCTAAAGATCAAGAATTTTTGGATAAATATCCTAATATAAATTTTGCTAATGAAATAGATGATATTTACACTAAATGTGATATTATTAGTCTTCATCTTCCTCACACAAAACAAACGGATAAATTAATAAATGACGTTGTTATAAATGAAAAGCTTAAAAGACAGCCTATAATTATAAATACCGCAAGAGGAAAGCTTGTAGATCCTTCTGCAATAATATTTGGAATTAAAAATAAATTAATTAGAGGTTATTTATGTGATGTATTAGAAAATGAGCCCATTTTAGAAGATGAAATTTTATTGGGATTAGAAAATATAATTATTACACCTCACATTGGCTCAAGAACCTTTGAAAATGTAGAAAAACAAGGTATCAAAGCAATCGAGAACTTAATAAACTCTATATAAAAATGATAATAATTTCTCATCGTGGTATATGGAAAAATGTTGAAGATAAAAATACTAAAAAGTCTCTAAAAAATTCCTTTGAAAAAGGATTTGGTACTGAGACAGACTTGAGAGATTTTAATGGTGAACTTACAATTTCTCACGATCCACCACTCAATATTAATTCTATTGTGAAAAATTTTAAAAACATATATAATCCTGAAGATAGTTTGGTTCTTGCCCTGAATATAAAATCTGATGGAATTCAAGATTTACTTTTTAATTTTCTCAGTAAAAACAAAATCAAAAATTATTTTGTTTTTGATATGTCAATCCCTGACACTATTGGTTATCTTGATAGAAAAATGAGGATATTTTCTAGACAAAGTGAGTACGAATTAAATCCTTCATTTTATGATTTGTGTGAAGGAATATGGCTTGATTGTTTTAATAAAATTTGGTATAATGAAGATTTAGTTTTAAATCATTTAAAAAATGGCAAAAAAGTAGCAATTGTTTCTGCTGAATTGCATAAAAGGTGCCATAATAAACATTGGCAAATTTTGAGAAAGTGGAAATGTATAAATAATAATAACCTAATCCTTTGCACCGATTTCCCTGTTGAGGCTAAATTATATTTTAAAAAATGAGTAAAATAAAAGCAATATTATTTGATATGGACGGAGTTCTAATTGAGGCCAAAGACTGGCATTATGAAGCTTTAAACCAAGCTTTAAAAATTTTTGGCTGCGAAATAAGTTTATACGATCATCTGGTTACATTTGATGGATTACCGACTAGAAAAAAATTAGATATGTTGTCATCGTTGGGTAAACTTCCCTTAGATCTACATCCAATCATAAATACTATGAAACAAAAATATACAATGAGAATAATTTTGAATAAATGTAAACCTTTATTCAATCATCAATATGCAATTTCTAAACTAAAATCAGAAGGTTATAAATTAGCAGTTTGTTCAAATTCTATTAGAAAATCAGTTGAGATGATGATTGATCAAGCTGGTTTGGCTGAATACTTTGATTTTTATGTCTCTAATGAAGATGTAAAAATAGGAAAACCAAATCCCGAAATGTATCAATTAGCAATAAAAAAAATGAAATTAAATCCACAAGAGTGTTTGATTCTTGAGGACAATGAACATGGAATAAAAGCTGCTCTTGCGAGCGGTGGTAATTTACTTAAGATTGGTGAAGTAAATGACGTTAATTATTTGAATATAAAAAATAGAATTTTAGAACTTGAAAAAAAATAAAATGAATATAATATTACCAATGGCAGGAATTAAAAACTTAGACAAATCTATTTATTCCTATCCTCTTCCTCTTGTTGAAGTAAATGGGGCTCCATTAATTGAATACGTTACTAAAAATTTATTATCTATTGATGGAAATAATAAATTTATTTTTATTGTTAGAGAGGAAGATTGCATTAATTTTCACATAGATAAAACTTTAAAATTATTGGTTGAAAATTCTGAAGTTTGTATACTTAAATCAAAAACAAATGGTTCTGTGTCAAGTATTTTAATGGCATCAGATATTATTGATAAAAATGAAGAGTTAGTGGTAGCCAATCATGATCAGATTTTTCTTAATGATATAAATAAAATAATATCAAAATTTAGAAAGGAAAAAACTTCAGGTGGTTTAGTTACATTTCAATCTGTTCACCCTCGATGGTCTTTTGTACTTACTGATAATAAAAATAATGTTTTAGAAGCTTCAGAAAAAAAACCAATTAGTAAAAATGCGATAGCAGGATTTTATTACTTTGAATCCTACAAAACATTTGTAGAATGTGCGTTTAAAGCAATTGAAATCGAAGATTTTTATAATAATAATTTTTATACTTCCTCTCTTATTAATCAATTGATTTTATTAAATAAAAAGGTTATTAATTATGAAATAGATATTAAAGATTATAAATCATTTTATACATCTCAAAAGCTCAAAGAATTTGAATTTTTTTTAAATAATAATTAGAGTATGAAAAAGTTTCATTTAGATGATATGATTGGAGGTTGGTTTATCGGACATTTTGAACCTTCTATTTTAAAAACAAATGATTTTGAAGTTGCAGTAAAAAAGTATAAGAAAGGCGATTATGAAAGAAAACATTTTCATAAGATTGCTGCTGAATACACTATAATTTTAGATGGAGAGGTTATTATGTCTGGTAAAAAATTTAAATCTGGAGACATTGTATTAATTGAACCTAATGAGTCAACTGATTTTAAAGCTTTAACTGATGTTAAAACTGTAGTAGTGAAAACACCTTCAATCGATAACGATAAATTTTTAGATTAAATATGATAAATATTGTTTTACCTATAGCAGGTCGTGGAAGTAGATTTGTAAATGCTGGGTATAATTTACCTAAACCTTTAATTGAAGTTCATGGAAAACCAATGATCGAAGTTGTTGTTAATAATATTAAGCCAAAAGTAAATCACAGATTTATTTTTTTAGCTCTACAAGATCATTTAAATAATTTAGGCATGAGAGAAACTTTAAATAGAATTTCGCCAGGCTGTGAAATAGTACCTGTAACCAAAGTAACCGAAGGTGCTGCTTGCACAGTATTGCTAGCCAAAAATTTAATAAATAATAGTGATCAACTAATGATTGCTAACAGTGATCAATGGGTTGATATCGATATTAATGAATATCTATCGGTTTTAAATGACGATTGTGATGGATTAATTATGACAATGAGGGCCGATGATCCAAAATGGTCTTTTGTGGGATTAGACGAAAATGGTTTTGTCAAAAATGTAGTTGAAAAGAAGGTTATATCAAATGAAGCAACAGTTGGAATTTATAATTTCAAAAGAGGATTGGATTTTGTAAAATCTGCAGAGCAAATGATTAAAAAAAACTTAAGAGTAAATAATGAATTTTATGTAGCTCCCGCATACAATGAAATGATTATCAATAAATTAAAAATTAAGATTTACAATGTAGGTGAAGAGAACAATGGTATGTATGGACTTGGTATTCCATCAGATTTAGATTTGTTTGTAAATTCCGATGTTTCGAATAAAGTAAAATAATTTTTATGTATAAGAAAATTTTTTGGACATTTAAAAAGCCAAAAAAAATAAATTCAAATTCAAAGTATCTTACTTTGCGTGATATTAATCATTTAGATAGAATTTATAATAAATATGATCTAAAAATTGAATCTTTTGATAGCTGTCTAGTTGACTATATTTTAAATTATTCTAAATTTTCTAGATATATAATTAAGGAACTTGATTTATTAATCAAAGTTGATGGTAAATTTAAAATTAAAGGATTTATTATAAATAATCATTTAGGGCTCTTAAGATCGGAAAGTCAAATTAAAAATGAGTTTAGTCTATCAACTAATAATAGATATATATTAATTGATGAATGTAAAATTGGAAAAACCTTCGAGCTTACTTACAAAAAAATTAAATCAATTATAATTCCTGAGGATAATATTCATAGTTGGTCCTTTGGAATAATAACAAATGGTAAAAAAAAAGAGTCAGTTATTAATTTAATTGATAGTATTAAAAGTCAAAATATTAAAAACTATGAGATTATAATATGTGGACCAAATTTTTCAACAGATGACAAAAGAGTAATTAACATTGGAGATGTGCACAACATTAATGATATCAGAGGGCCAATATGTCACAAAAAAAATAGAATTATAAAAAAATGTAAGTACGAGAATGTAGCAATTTTTCATGACAGATATATCTTGCCAACGGATTGGTTTGTAAATATGAAGAACTACGGAAATTTTTTTGAATTATTATCGATGCCTAATATTGGTCCTTTCGGTGGAAGGGTTAATGATTATACTTTTTTTCCTGCTAAACCCTTCCAAAAAAAATTTAAATTTAATCCCCTGAGAAATTATAATTATTGGTCTGATGATTGGTACTCACAAGGGGGTGTTATAATATCAAAAAAGAGAATACTCTTAGATAATCTTTTAGATGAAAATTTATATTGGGGAGAACTAGAAGATGTTGCTTTTTCTCAAATTCTAAATCTCAAAGGATATTTTTTTTATTTTGATACTAAAAATAAATTACACACTGATTCATCTCGAATAAAGGAATCCAAAATAAAACATGGAATTTTTTATTTGTTATGGTTGAATTTTAGTTTTTTCAAATTTTCCTTTGTTTCATTTAAAGATTATTTGATGTTTATATATGAGATTTTTAGGAAAAACTAATTTTTTTACAAATCCAACACTAATGATGATGACCTCATTAGTATTAAAGTTTGGAACTGGCATATTAATATTGCCATTAATTCTTGTTTTTTTTGATTTAAATGAACAAACTTTATGGTTTGTTTTATCTATAGTCAATGGAAGTATTTTGATTGTTGATTCAGGATTTGGTCCCACACTTACAAGAGCAACATCATATTTTTACGGAGGATTAAAAAATTTAGATAATTTAAATTTACCTACTAGAATTGACACAAAACCTAATACTGAAGGTTTAGGAAATCTAATTTCAACTTTTAACAAAGTTTATCTTGTAATTGGTTTTTTTGGATTATTTGTATCTTATTTTTTATCAATACTGCTAAGCAAAGGAATTTCTTCTTTTTTTGATGATAAAACTATAATAATTTGCTCAATTTTAATATCACTAAAATTTTTTATTTCTATTAATGTTGTAAAACTATCATCTATTCTACAGGGTATTCAACAACTCGCTTTCCAGAAAAAAATAGAATCCTTTATTGAAATTTCAAGAATTATATTATTGTCACTTTCTATTATACTTTTTTCAAGTATAAAAGTTTATTTCTTTGTAGAATTATTAGTTTCAATTACATCGTTTGTTATTTTTTTTCTGTTGCTTAAAAAAAAACTGATATATTATAATCTAAATTCAAGAAACAGAAAATATTTTGATAAAAAATTGTTTAAAAGACTTTGGCTTCCTACGTGGAAGTTTGGTTTGATGCAATATGGGAGTTTTGCCTCATCTCAATCGAACTCAATAATTGTTGCGCAAATTCCGGATCCTCTTTTAATATCTAGTTATATTTTCTCAGTAAAAATTTTAAATATGGTGAGGCAAATTTCTCAAGCACCAATGAATGCTTATATGCCAGAAATTTTCAAATTATTTTCAATGAATAAATTTAAATCGATAAAAATCTTAAGTATTAAAAAAATTAGATTTGGAATAATTATTTTTTTAGTATTATCATCATTAATTTTAGTTTTCGGAAACAAAGTATTGGATTTATTAAGTTTTGAAGCTCAGTTGCTTGATTTTTATTTGCTATTAATTCTTTCGGTTGCAACTTTACTTGAGTTACATCACTCCTTCCACGCTCAATTATATATTTCATCAAATAAGGTCCCTTTTTTAATTCCAGCAATTTATACAGGTGTTTTAATTTTTACTTTTAGTTATTATCTAATTGGTACTTATGGATTAATAGCTATTGTCTTATGTCAACTAATTGTTCAAGCCAGTCTAAATAATTGGTATCCAGTATTTAAGTCGTTTAAACTTTTTAAATGGAATTTTAAAAATTATTTTAAAAATTTAATTTTTTATGGAATTTAATTATAAAATTAGGTATAAATTAGGTTTAATTAAAAAATCATTAATCGAAATTTTCGAGCATTTTTTTCTAAAGAATTATATAAATAAAATTTTTTTACTTAAAAATAAATATTCTGAAAGAAGATGTTTTGTTATTGGTAATGGCCCAAGTCTTAATCAAATGAATTTGAATCTAATGAAAGATGACATAGTTATTTGTGCCAATTCATTTTTTTTAAAATTTAAGGATCTAAATTTCAAGCCTGATTTTATCACCGTTGAAGATCATTTAGTTGCTGAGGATAATTTTGAAGCATTGAATAATTTAAAAGGCATAAAAAAAATTTACCCGATTGATCTAAAAAGAATCTTTAACGAAAATGATGACACTTTTTTTATAGAATTAAGAAGGGCTTTCAGAAACAAGAAAAATGACGGTAATTTTAAATTTAATAATTTTAATGAAATCTTTTATTGGGGAGGGACGGTTTTATACATGAACTTACAACTAGCAGCCTACATGGGATTTAAAGAAATATATTTAATTGGTGTTGATTTAACATATAAAATTCCAAAAGATGCTATTGTGGAGGGTAGTAGGATTACTTCGCAGTCTGACGATCCAAATCATTTTAACCCAACCTATTTTGGAAAAGGAAAAAGATGGCATTTACCGGAAACAAATCGTATGCAACGTTCTTTCTCTACAGCTTACAAGGAATTAAAAAAAAATAATATAAAATTATATAATGCTACTATTGGGGGAAACTTAAAAGATATTCCAAGAGTAAATTACGACTCATTATTTTAATTATATGCCCAAAACTGTACTTTTCTTCTCTGAGGTCAATTGGGACTATCTTAAGCAAAGACACCATTTTTTTACTGAAAATTATTCCTTATTGAATAATGTGTATTATTTTGGTAAAATAGGATTAAGATACCCACGGTTTAAAGAGGTATTTAATTTTTTTAATAATTCTAAATATATATTTAAATCAAAAGTAAATACAAACATTAATTTGCGTACAAATATAAATTTCCCTAGTTTTTTCTTTCTCCCTCCAATTTCTAAATTATTTAACTTTTTAAATAAATATTTTCTTATAAGAATGATCCTAAATAATTTGGAACTTGAAAATCACATTATTATCCACTACTATCAACCAACTCAACTTATTATTGACATAATTGAATATTTAGAAATAAAATCAAAAAAATTGACAATTGTATATGATTGCGTTCAAGACTATCGTTATCATCCTGCTTCTAATCAAAAAATATTAAATAATGAAAAAATATTAGTTAAAAGATCAGACTTAGTGTTGGCAGACTCTGTTGTAAATCTAAATCGTTTAAAACAATATAAAAAAGTTATCTTGATAGAACCTGGTGTTGAAATATCTAACTTTAAGTTAGATGTAAAAAAAATAAACAAAAAAAAGATTAGTATACTTTATTATGGTAACATACGCAATGATTTAGATTTTGACTTATTAAACAAAATATCATCTAATAATAGCATTAAAATTACTTTATTAGGACAATTGAATTGTGACAAAAAAAGTATTTCTGATAAAATTATTGTTAAGATGGCTGTTCCATATGAAAAACTAAAAAAAGAAATTTCAAATCATGATGCATTGATTCTACCCTACAAATTAAATAAATTTACAAATGCAATTATTCCAGCAAAATTTTTTGAGTGTTTGGCAACTAATATGCCAATAATAAGTACTGACATGAGAGCTACCAAAAAATATCATAATTTACTCTATATTATCAATAATAATAATTTTAATATCTGCAATACAAAAATTAATAAAACAATTACGAATAAATATTTAAAAGTTAGAGATGAACTTTTGAGAAAAGTTAGTTGGAAAGAAAAGTTTAATGAATTCTACCAAAAAATTTAAAACATCCAGTTTTTTACTGGTTTTAACACTAATTAGTTCTTCACTAATTTTAATAAAATCGGGGTTTAATAGCTTCCCTATACAATTTAATGATAACATCTCATATTTCTTATCTATACTCTTTACACTTATACTACTAATTTTTACTATTCCTTATTTAAAACGAAAGCATCTAATTGATTCTATTCTAAAATCTCCTTTTTATTTTTTATTTCTTTCTACAATTTGTATTCAATATATTTTTCACCTTCTTTTTGGACTAAGTGAAATATATTCAGTTGCAAAGTTATTTAGCTTTATTTCAGTTGGTTTTTACTTTTATTACGTTTTCCCATTACTTATCAAAATCGATTATAAATATTTAAAAATATGGATGAAATACTTACTATATTTTTCGGTTTTTTGCTCAATAATTGCAATTTTAGGTGTTTTTGAATTTAACCCTTTTTTTGAATGGAATACTTTCGATGAAAAATTTTATCTTTTCATGACGCTAAGGTCAACAGCATCAATATTATTTGAACCAAATATCTTTGCATATTTATTGTTAATTTCTTTTGCAATAAACGACATTATCATAAAAAATTTAAAATTAAAATATTTACTTGCTATTATTCTGATATCAGGTTTAATATTTAGCTACAGCAGGGGTGCATGGCTTTGTATTTTTGCTTATATTTTTTTAAAATTTTTTTTTAAATCGAAATATAAATTTTCCATACTAGTAATTACTATAATTTCGCTTTTAACATTATCAATTTTTTTTATTTCAAATCCTCTATTAGTTGAGATTTTGATGCTAGATAATCCATTGACAGGTAGATTGTTTTTATGGCAAGAGAGCATAAAACTTGGATTAGAAAACTTTATGTGGGGTTTTGGTTTCAGCAATGATAGAATAAATAATTTTTTTCTAAAATTAGGTTTTAATTATACAACTTCACACAATATTTTTATTGACATGTATTTATTTTCAGGGATTTTTGGAACCATATTTTATATGCTGGCTTTTATTTTCCCACTGACGAAGTTCAGGCTCCAAAGTGATAACAATAAGATTAAATTTCTTTCTCTTTCATTAGCTATTTTATTATTTTTGCAGTTCTCCCCACACAATATTGGTGGAGCATCGTTTAGTGCAATTAGTACAGCAATAATATTTGGATTTATGAATTTAAATTACCAGTATGAAAGATAATTATGATTATTGTGTCGTAGGAACCGGTATCGCAGGTGGTACAATTATAAAATATTTAGTAGAAAAAAAATATAACGTAATTGTCGTTGAGGCTGGAGGGAATAGACATAAATCTTACGATTATATAAATGTAGGAAGAGAATTTGGTTTGAGGAGTACAATTTCCATTCAAAGAGGTGGTACCTCAAATTTGTGGCACGGAGTTTTATCCATGTTGGATGAAATAGATTTTGTCAAGAGAAATTGGATCAATGGTTCAGGTTGGCCTATTAAATACAATGAATTAATGCCTTATTATAAAGATGTTGCAAAGCTTTTTGGAATTGAGGATTTTGAATATTTTTTTCTAAACAAATTAAATACTGAACTAAAAAAAGATTTAAAATCCATTAATTTTTCTAGAGATGTTTTAGAAAATAAAATGTTTCAGCAACCTTTAAATATTCTAAATTTTAAGTCTTTAATATCGAACCTGGAAAAAAAATATTCCAATTTAAAAATTTTGTCAAATTCTAAAGCATGTGAATTTGTTATTGACAAAAATAAAGTTAAGTTTTTAAAAGCAGGAACAAAAAGAGGTTTTATAAACATTAAAGCTGAAACTTTTATACTAGCGTCTGGAGCACTTGAGTCACCCAAAATACTACTTAATTCTAATTTTAAAAATAAAAATATTGGAAAGTATTTAATGGATCATCCCATGGGTAATCTCTGTCAAATAAAATTTAAAAATCCCGTAAAAGGTCAAATTTATTCAGCAAAAAAATACAAATCGAAAATTGCAATAAAAGCAGGCCTCACTTTTTTAAAAAAAATTCAAGAGGATTATAACTTACCAAACCATTGTTTTTATTTTAGACCATCTTTTTCGGAGGGAATTGATAATAAATCTGAAAGAGTTAAACTTTCATTGCTTGCATTTAAAGATGGAAAAGTTAAACTTAAAGACATATTGTTCCTATTTATGAATCTAAACATAGTTTTGCAAATTATAGTTTATAAATTAAGTTATAATACTACATACAAGTATGCAGATTTATTTTTTGTATCGGAACAAACACCTTATGAAAAATCTTGTGTTAAGTTGTCAGAAAACGAGATTGATGAATATGGTTACAAAAAGGCATTAGTTAATTGGGTTGTTTCCAAATTTGATGAAGATAGTGTAGAAAAATGTTATGAAATACTAAAAGAGAAAGCTTTATCTAAAAATGATTATGAGTTTTCGCATAGCTTTGAAAATATTAATTGGAGAAAAAACTATACTTCTGCAGCTCATCATGTGGGCACATGTCGAGTGGGCAATAGCTCAGATGATGGTGTGGTTGATAGAAATTTAAAAGTCTTTGGAAGCGATAACCTTTTTATATGTGATGGTTCTATCTTCAGAACAGCTGGCAACGTTAATAATGGTTTTACAATTGCAGCTTTTGCAAAAAGATTGGTTGATTATTTAATTAATAAAAATGAATAATATCTGTTTGACCGGCTCATCTGGATTTTTAGGTTCTAGCTTTATATCACAAAATTTTATGAGATTTAAATCTATTTTAGCTTTAAATAGAACTACAAATAAAAAAAATGATAATATATCATATGAGATTGTTGACTTAACAAAAAAAACTGAACTTTTAAACATTTTAAAAAATCATAATATTGATATTATTATTCATTTTGCATTTGATCATTCCTACAATAATAACTTTAAAATTATAGATTCATTAATTTTTGTTTGTAAATGCCTTGAAATTAAATTAATACACATTAGTTCAATTGGAGTTCTACAAATAAAGGACAATAGATTAATAAAGAAATTTAATAATTTTTATGACCCATATTCATATACAAAAAGAGTTGTTGAAAAAAAAATTTTGAAATCTGAAATCAATTTCAATATAATATATCCAACTATTGTTTATGGAGATGGAGGAAATTGGACAAAATTTATTAATAAATGTATAAATGCAAAGTCATTTTCAATTCCCCGCAGAGGTAATGTTAGCTGTAATTTTATTCATGTTACTGAGTTCTCAAAAAAATTAATGAAGTATGTCAATTTGAAAAAATCTCCAGAAAAAAATATCATTGGAGATACTAATGCTAATTGGATTGATCTTTATAATTTACATAATCAACAAAAAAAGAATTTAAATCCACAATTAACAAAGTATAAATATCACGATAATATCATTTTAAATTTTATTTTTTTTATATGGAAAAATTCTATTTGTGGTTTAATTCTGAATCTAATTTTGTCTATATATAAGTCAGGTATGAAGAATAAATCTAATACTCAGCATAATTTGGAAAATATTTTTGAACACGTTTCACCTATATTTATGAATCGAGATATTCATAACAAGCCTTTTAATTATACAGATTGAATTTTTCAGTTTTAATTTCTATTTATAAAGCTGAATCTTCTGATTTTTTAAATCAATGTCTAAATTCAGTTTTAGAGAAACAAAGTGTTATTCCCAATGAAGTGGTAATTATCAATGATGGTGATATTCCAAAAGTATTGAGTGATATCATTTTAATTTTTAAAAAAAAATTTCCAAAAATAATTATAAATAGAGGTTATGAAAAAAATAAAGGTCTGGGTTACGCATTGAACTTTGGATTAAAATTATGTACTAATGAAATTATCTTTAGGATGGATGCTGACGACATATGTAATTATAATCGATTTAAGGAACAATTAATTACATTAAAAAAAAATCCCAGCATATCAATTTTAGGATCCTATATTGAGGAGTTTAATTATAAACCACATGATTTAAAAAGAATTAGAAAAGTTCCATTATCAAGCTCTGAAATTAATAATAAAAAATTAATTAGAAATCCATTTAATCACATGACCGTTTGTTTTAAAAAGTCTCATATAATCAAAGCTGGAGGATATTTGGATATGATTGGATATGAAGATTATTATTTATGGTTAAGAGTCTTAAATTTCTCAAAAGGTTATAATTTAGATAAATCCTTAGTTTATGCAAGAGTGGGAAATAATATGGTTGGAAGAAGACAGGGATACCGTTTTTTCATCAACGAAATCAGATTTCAAAAAACAATTTACAATGAAGGTTATCAGTCTTTTTTAAGTTTTATAAAAAATGTAATTTTAAGGGGTTTACCAAGGTTATTTCCTAAATTTATTCTAAGAATTATATATAAATATCTTTTAAGAAATTAATTATGCAAATTTGTATTATAGGTGGATCGGGCTTCGTAGGCTCGAAATTGATATTTGAGTTGAATAAAGGACTTTGTTATAATATTGATAAAAATTGCTCACCTTTTTTCAATGATATCACAACTATTGGAGATATCAGATACCCTGAACAAATAAACTTCAAAAAAGAAACTAGTACAGTGATTTTATTAGCTGCAGAACATAAAGACGATGTTGATCCTATTTCTCTTTACTATGATGTTAATGTTACAGGTACTAAAAATGTTCTTAATAAAATGGATGAGTTTGGAATAAAGAATTTAATATTTACTAGCTCTGTTGCAGTATATGGGTTAAATAAATCAAATCCTGATGAAAATCATTTTCAAGATCCTTTTAATCATTATGGTAAGAGTAAATTGGAGGCCGAAAAAGTTATTCAAAAATGGTATAAAGAAAACCCATCTGAAAAATCAGTTTTTATAGTTCGTCCAACTGTAATTTTTGGAGAGAGAAATAGAGGAAATGTATATAACTTACTTAAACAAATTAGTACTGGAAAGTTTTTGATGATTGGAAAGGGTACAAATAAAAAATCTATGGCTTATGTTGGAAATATTATTTCATTTATTAATTACCTATTAGAAAGTAGTAATAAGGGTCTATATTTTTTTAATTATACTGATAAGCCAGATTACTCAATGATGGAATTAGTCAACATAATTGAGAAAAAAATGAGTATTAAAATTCCTAAATATAGAATACCATTTTTGTTAGGCATGTTAGGTGGTTATTTTTTTGATTTATTATCTTTTTTCACAAATAAGAAATTTCTAATTAGTTCAGTTAGAGTAAAAAAATTTTGTGCAACTACTCAATTTAACTCTGATAAAGCACACGATATCTTTAAACCTCCCTACACTTTAGAAGATGGTATAAATAATACTTTAGATTTTGAGTTTATTAACCCACCTGATGACGATATTGTTTATTATTCTGAATAAATTTTAAAGCACAGATTTGATAACATAACTTACAATACCCCATACAATTAAATTATCCTCTTCATTAATTACAATTTGTTTGTATTTACTGTTTTCAGGTTTTAGAAATAATTTTTTATTTTTTAATATTATTCTCTTAAGTGTGAATTCTCCGTCTATATAACATACAGCTATTTTGTTGTTTTCAGGGTTTAATGATCTATCAATGATGAGTAAATCTCCTTCATCAATTCCTGCACCTGTCATTGAATCTCCGCTCACTCTTGCATAAAATGTAGATTCTATGTTTCTTACTAATTCCCTATCCAAGCTTATTCTAACCTCTTTAAAATCATCAGCTGGTGAAGGAAATCCTGCTGAAATACCTTGTTCAATTAACCATTGCCCTCTTGAATTTTCCTCTTTTGGTTTTAAAAATGTGAGGTTGTTTTTTTTCATTTTACCTTGATAATTTCATCTGTTTTACAAGTATAGTTAGGACTTAATTTTTCCTGTTTCATTTTCCATCTTTTTCTTAAATCTTGAGAGGCAAGTTTAACTTTACTTTGACCTTCTTTTTTTTGAATAAAATCTATGGTTCTCATTAGTTGTTTATGTTTCGTATCTTCATTCTCGAATAAATTTAGCTGATGATTATCAGATGAATCTAATCCCATCACTATAGTTCCTGCCTTTTTATATTCAATACCTTCCCTAAATATTTTTTTAAGCCCTTCAACTGCATATTTACTAATTACCATATTAGAACTTGTTGAGAAGGGTATAGTCATTAGAATTCCGTTCCTATATTGAGTTTTATTTTTTTGAAATTTATTACTTCTTACAAACACATATATAGAATTACAGTTACTATTTTGAGATCTT
>MDTG01349769.1_pt1 | contig 21098 bp, 20 predicted proteins | sample 811421 | NCBI WGS metagenome assembly MDTG01 (sample SAMN05326645, study PRJNA326480) | marine metagenome | isolation source: seawater | place: Pacific Ocean: South East | collected 2011
CCGGTCAGCCCGTGAAGATACCCGCACCGCCATGCGATCGAGCCATGACGCCAACTGCGCCGTCCCGGATCGACCGCATGCAGCGCAGCGATCGTGCCCAGCGCGTCGGACATCGCGTCGACGGATTCAGAAGTCACCAGTCCCTCGTCGGAAGCGCCGCGGGCCAGATGCTGGACCGCGAAGGTGTCGGCCTGCCGCTCGAAGCGCCGGGAGATCCAGCCGAACAGGATGAAGACCACTCCGAGCAGCACGACGATCTGCAGCAGACCGCCCAGACCGCGTGAACCCACGAACCAGGAGGGTTCGAACCAGAACAGCAGCTCAAGGCACCACTGGGACAGCACGATCGTCGCCAGCAGGCCCACCAGCAGCCAGGGCATGTGCCGATGACGCACGTGTCCGACCTCGTGGGCCATGACCGCAAGCACCTGCGGCCGCGGCACCTGTTCGAGGAGACCATCCGTCAGCACCAGGTATCGAAGCTTCGGAACGAACCCCATGACCGCGGCGTTGATCATGGTGCCGCTGGTGCGCCAGAGCATGATGTCGCGGGCCCGGACCCGATGATCGTCGCAGATCGTCTGCATGTCGCTGCGAACGTCGCCGTCGGGGAGTCGCCGAAGTCCCAGCACCAGACGCGCGATCAGCGGGGAGAGCCCGAGGACGACCAGGGCCATGGCTCCGGTTCCGATCTCGAGCCAGACGTTGACCTCGAAGAAGGCCTTGCCGCCGGGAACCAGCCACCGCTCCAACGCCTCGGAGGCCGCGAGGATCAGCAGCATCGGCACGAGCATCAGCAGCACGTGCAGCCTCAACTGCGTGAGCACGAAGACCATCCGACCCGGTGGAAGATGGACCGGAAGGCCTCGATCCAGACGCTGCATCAGCGCCGCTTCGTGCAGCCGGTGTTCGATCGGATACCAGGACCACCACAGGAGCGAGATCGCGACGAGCGGCGGCAACATGACGAGCACCTCGTCGATCAGCAGCAGCGCACCGGTGAAGGAACGCATGGCGCCCAGCCAGTCGAGCACGAGCACGGCCGCCAGATAGTTGATCAGGATCAGCCAGCGGGCGACCACCATGCATCGGTCGCCCCGACGGAGGATCGGCCGCAGCCCCCGCGGCCCCGGCCGGTCCATGCGGGCGTGCAGCATGGAGAAGATCGCCATGGTGACCAGCGTGACCAGCACGGTGGGAAGGATCGACAGCAGCACCACCAGCACGGGCGCATCGTCGGATTCCGGCACCAGTCCGAGATCGAGAATCAGACCGCTGTCGGCCAGCAGCACGGACAGGACCAGGAGTATTGGTATCAGCGGAAGCACGGAAGCATCAACCCGATCCGGGGCGGCGGATGGTTCCCAGGTCGACGACGATTCCACCGTGGCGGTAGTAGTCGACGTTCATGCGGTCCTCGTCCACGAAGGTGAAGACGAGGCAGTTGGCCCTGGTGTTGTCGGCGTAGTTCATGTCGCCGAGTCCGGGACCGGCATGATCGCGGTTGCCATGCGACTGGACGTGGTAGTGGAAGTGGAACAGGGACGTGTAGCCCGCATCGAACATGTCCTGGGACGCGTTGAACTTCAGGTCGTGCTGCCGGATGCGGGGCTTGAACTCGAGCACCTCGAACCGACCCTGCTTGTCCAGTGCGATCACGCCCCCGAACTCAGTGGACTCGTCCTCGTGGTCCTCGTCCGCGTAGGCGAACAGATGGGCCCTGACCTCGGAAGGCTGCAGGGCCTGCAGGGCGAGTTCGATCGAGGCGAGATCGCTCCAGGTGAGCGCTTCGCGATGGGTCCTGAGACGTTCACGCGATGCGTCCGCGCCCGGAATGCCGGGGTGGTACTCGGAATAGTGCTTGCGCCCCCTCAGCGATCCTTCGACGTTCGAGTAGAGGCGGGTGACCGGAGCTTCGAGCAGATCGGGGCGATGACGGACCGCGGCCACCACGACCGCGAGATCGCGCATCTCCAGTTCGGCGCGGCGCTGCTCGGGGACCCGTTCGAACGATTCCCTGGCCTCGTCCCAGAACCACTGCTTGTCGGGCTGACGGAGTTCCTGCAGCCAGATGATCTCCTCGCGGTTGTACGGAACCATCCCGAAGTCGGTGGCGGCCGCATGGAGATCGAGCAGCAGCACGTCCTCTCCGCCGGGCTGCGACTGCTCGGCGAGCAGGATCAGTCGATCGCGTTCATCGAGTCGATGCAGGAGATCCCAGCATCGCTGCCGAAGTCCCCGCTGCGACCGATTTCCCGACTCCATGAAGAGCTCGAACACCTTCTCCACGACGGCATCGTGACCGTGCATCCTGACCAACGCGATGTACTCCGGACGATCCATCTCGTCGGGCGTCAGGGCACGGGGCCGACCCCAACTCGAGATCAGTGCAGGATCCAGCTGCTCCAGATCCCGATCAGCGATCCATTCGCAGCACTCGGTCAACCAGGGCCAGTTGGTCATGCGGGGAAGTTGACGACGCAGCAGCACCATCGTGCGGTCACGGTCGTACTCCCACAGCTGCGCGAGCGCCTCGCGACGAACGGCGATTCCGTAGCCGGGCCGCCACACGATGCCTTCCAGCACCCTGAGATAGGCCTCGTCTTCGGCGGGATCGCCCTGCTGCATCATTTCCATGCTCTTGAGATGCGTCCGATCGTGAGCCGACTTGTCGGTCAATGCCGACATCGGGTCCTTGACCGTGGTTTCGCAGCCGCCAGCAACCGACAGGATGAGGGCGGCGACGCACGGCACGAGGGACTTCAGAACGTATCTTTCGAGGACTTCTACGTGGCCAGCCATGGGTCCAGTGTACCCGTCGAGGCGGAAACCCGGCTCTCATTTGCCCATCACAAGAATGGGACATAGTATTTGAGGATGATGAGCGCCCCCGAAGCCAGTCCAGAAGCCTCCGATCTGAAAGCCAAGGTCGAAGAGGTCATCGAGAAGATGCGTCCCGCCATCCAGTCCGATGGTGGAGATGTCGAGGTCGTTTCCGTCACCGCCGAAGGCGATGTCCAGGTCCGGTTCCACGGTGCCTGCGTCGGCTGCCCCTCGAGCACCATGACCCTCAAGGGAGGGATCGAGCGGAATCTGAAGACCTACGTGCCCGGTTTCAAGGCGGTCATCGCGGTTGACGTCGACGGAAAACCGATCTCAGAATAGCCCAAGGCCGTATACCACAACAACTTACGATTTAGCCCCCCGCTCTTTTTCCTGCCAACCCTGAAATGGGGAGTAGGACAAATGCTGCGGATCCGCTAAGGTATGAGGTTGGAAGTTCGAGGTCGTGGGACCTCGATGTAGATGGCATGGACCCTGCGGCAGGAGGTCCGAGGCATGCTCGTCATAACACGAAGAGAAGGCGAAGAAGTCGTCATTGGTGATCCCGCCAACCCTATTGGCGTGGTTCGCGTGGCATCCGTCAAGGGCGATCGAGTCCGACTGGCGATGGATTTCCCCCGAGAGGTGGAAGTGCATCGTCGTGAAGTCGCCGACCAGATCATCGCTGACAAACCGAGCGTCGTGGGCAAGATCCGGCCGGCCGGCCAGAATCCCTGACGCCGAAGCTACCACTCATTGCACAAAAAAAAGTTCGTGACGTGCGGTGGGAGCACGTCACGAACCGGGAAGGGTTTGACCCGTCTGATCGACACAGGGCCGATCGGGCCGTTGTCGTGCAGGGCCGGCGTGAACCGCCCCTGTCACGGCCCCGGTGCGTGAGCACCGGGCGGACCTTGAAAGAGGCAGGCGTCGTGGCGATCCGTGCCTGACGCTGATGCCTCGAATCTCCGGATCATCCGTGATCCGTCGCCTTCGGCAGGCATGTCGACCACACCATGCAGGTGCTTCGCCACAGGTCCTGGTATGGCGAAATACCTCCTTCTTTCCGGAGTCCGAGCACCATCCGTGGTGCGACGACTCCGAAACCCGGTTCAAGAGAGCATCCATGCTCGCTCGAAGCACGCCGGCTGGGCCGGCCGTAGTCCCATGCTGCCTTCAGCAATGCGAAGTTCGATCCCGTCAAGGATGCGAATCGCCAACTCATTGACCTGCCTCCCCCTGTCCGCCTCGCCTGATCGCACGGCGAGCCCGCAGCATGATCTCGGCCTGTGAGGCGAACTTCTCTTCCCGCAGAGCGGCCCATGCCTTCGGGTCGTGGACTTCCAGGTGATCCTTCACCCCGAGCACGACCACATTGCTCTGCAGGCCGGCCATTCGAATCATTCGATCTGGAATCCTGATGCGGCCGGTCTTGTCGAGATCGACCCTGGCCGCCTGGGAATAGAGCAGCTGCTCGTATTCCAAGAGGTCCTCGTCGGGAACCAGCGACAACTCCGTTGCCGCCGCCATGTGCTCGAAGGTCTTCTCGGGCCAGACCCACAATGAACCGCGTTGGCCGGGTGCCACGTAGAAAGCCGATCCATGAATCTCGGGGTCGAGTCGACTCCGCAGATCCGATGGGATTGCCAGACGCTGCTTCGCGTCGATCGCGTGTTCGTATTCGCCTGTAAACAGCACGCATCAATTCCTCGTGGTTTCCGTCTGGGAAATTAGCCCACTTCGCCCCACATTTCAACACTTTTCCTCAAGATCCTACCCCAATTCCATCTTTGGACCTTCAAATCAGGTCCGAAAATCAATACATCTCAAGCCCCTGCAGATGGTTACGCCGCAAAGCGGCTTTATTGGTATTGCCAGAGCTGTATTTGAGATCAACTGATTCAAGGGAATCCTCAACTCCCTCTCGCAGTAGCGCTTCTTTGGAAGCAGACTGAATGTGGCCAGATCGGGGAAAGGCCATTTCGGGGTTCTATTACAAATCGGGGTGCATCAAATGGTCGCACGCAATGTGATTTCAGACGTGCTGGAACGGATACCGCAGGGTTCCTTCCTTATGACAGCGGCCCACGACGACACGCAGACTGGCGTGTTGACCCCGAGGCTGCAGATCTGCAGTACCGATCCATGCCTGGTCATGGTCTCGATACCGAGGGGAACTCCACTTGAGCCGCTCCTGCGGGACAGCCGCTGCTTCGGCATCTGCAAGATCACGGAAGCAGATCGACTGGTGGAACGCCGGTTCAATCCGCCCCCGCAACGCGGTGACGATCCGTATGTCGCCATCCCGACCTCCCAGGCCATCACCGGAGCGCCGATCATCCATCGATGCGAGTTCTTCATGGACTGCGAACTGGTGGGCCACATGGCACCCGAAGCGGACTGCAGGATCTACCTCGGCCTGGTCAAGGCCATCGGAGTGGTCAAGAATCAGGAGGATCCCCTGACGTTCAACGTCATGGAGTCGATCGAAGAGATGGTCGGCAGCAAGAAGATCTACGCAAACTGAACTTCAGCCCGCAACGCTTGTGACCTATGATTCGTCGATGACCACAGGCACCCCGCATCCAGCCAATCTGCACGGAATCGACTACATCGAGTCGGCACGGTCGTTCGGACCTCCGCCCGTGCCCATCATCGATGTCCATACCCACATCGGCGGCGGCCAGGCGTCGAAGATCTACAAGATCGCGGCGGAGGCCTGGGGGGTTCGCCACTGCTGCTCGATGACCCAGTTGGAACAGGTCGAGGCCGTGTCCGAAGTACTCGGCGACAGGATCCAGTTCATCGCAATCCCATCCTTCTCCGATCCGGATCGAAGCGCCGCTCATGGCAGCGACTTCCTCGATCGGATCCGCTCCTTCCATGAGCTCGGCTCGCGCATCGTGAAGTTCTGGTGTGCACCCAGGGGCGTCGACTACGGAGACGAGGTCGGCAATCCGGACCTGCTTCGACTGGACAGCCCGATCCGCCGCAAGGCGATGGACCTCGGTGCATCGCTGGGAATGATGTTCATGGTGCACATCGCCGACCCGGACACCTGGTTCTCGACCAAGTACCGCGATGCGGATCGCTACGGTTCGAAGGCGTGGCAGTACGAATCGTTCGAACGACTGCTGGACACCTATCCGAATCCGTGGATCGCAGCCCACTTCGGAGGCTGGCCCGAGAATCTCGACTTCCTCGACGGGCTTCTCACCCGTCATCCCAATCTCCATCTGGACACTTCGGCGACGAAGTGGATGGTGCGGGAACTCAGTCGACACGACACCGGCGAGTTCACGGGATTCCTTGCCAAGTGGTCGGGCCGGATCCTCTTCGGTTCCGACATCGTCACCTCCGATGCGCACCTCGAGATCGATCCCGAACTCAACGAGATGACGGCCAAGGCATCGACCACCGAAGAAGCGTTCGATCTCTACGCCAGCCGCTACTGGGCGTTGCGGCATCTGTTCGAGTCGAACTACGACGGGCCGTCCCCGATCGCGGATCCGGATCTGGCCATGGTCGATCCGGAAGCCTACGGACCGCTCGATTCACCCACACTGCACGGACATGGCCTGCCGGTCGAGCTGCAGCGGATGATCTATCACGATGCCGCGGTGGGACTGGGGCTCGTGGAGCCGATTCAGTCCACGATCGACGCGTAGTCGCATCGGATCCGATCGCACCAGTCCGCCTCGGTCGCGACCGGGCATTCCGTGTCGACGTCGCATGCCATCGAGGTCCGATCGAGCGTCCACCTCGTGGCGGTGTTCTCGTCCCGATCGACGGCCGTGAAGACATCCGGATGATCCACGAGATGCGATTCCGCAGGATGACCGTGGCCGAGCAGCACCGGCTTGCCGGCCTTCATGCTCCAGAGCAGCGGAAGCACGCCCATGACTTCGTCCCGTCGACCGGATGTTCCGGGAACGAGCAGGACATCCGCCGACGAGATCGGTGTCCGATGACCCGCGAGATCGGAATCGACGACCAGCTTGTCGCCGTGCCCCATCGACTCGAGCCAGTCGCGGCAGAGGTCGAATCCGTAGACGTCGGGATGCGTGAGGATTCTGATCGGATGTCCTCCGATCGCCAATCGGGCGGGAACACCCAGAAGCGAACGCAGATGGGTCCACCCGACCGGATCGCCCAGCACCCCGAAGACGATCGTGTCGTCATCGGCCCCCCATTCGGCCCGGCGGTCGCGATCGACGTTCATGGCGTCGAAGACGTCCACTCCGAACGGCCGGACCTGCATGTCCAGTCGACCGAGTCCCCGTGCACGAAGCGCCTCCACCACACCTTCGCAGCCGACCTGCAGCTGGAACCGGCAGGAATCCTGCAGACGCAGCATCGATTGACGCTGCGTCGCCCCGAGCCGGATCGAGTCGACCGTGCCGATGCACGGCGGAGCCTCGTCGCAGGTCGAGCGGAGCTGGATCGATCGCGATCCCCAGGCATGCACCAGATCGAATCGTCCGTGGAGGTGCGTCCATGAATCCAGGACATCCTGCAGCGCCTCGCCGTTGGCGAGCATGCGGTCGCCCATCGTGCCGATGCGACCAGAGGTCCGGGGCAGTTGCGGCTGACGGCGATCTCCCGCGCCGACTTCCAGCACGACGTGCTCGAATCCGTCGCCGGCGAGTCCGTGCAGGGTACGTCGCAGCTGTCGGTGCAGACATCGTCCGTCCGAACCGGGGTACACGTCGATCAGGTGGAGAATGCGCACCAGGTCACCTCGGCTCGATGCGACCACCGAGTTCCGACGTGAGATGCGTGTAGAAGATCTTCGCGATCCTGTCACCGGTCACCGTGGCCAGGCGGTCGTTGAGATCGTTCCTCGTCGAGATGGTGTGGAATCCGTGCGGATCGACGTTGGGAATGTCCACCATCAGCTGGTGGTACGTGTATCCCCCTTCGGTGCCCGGCGCCGGAAACACACGCGACTCGGTCGGCACGTTGATGACCCTGACCCGGCACATCGCCTTGGGCTCCGGAGTCTGCCCGTCCCTGGTCAGGGCGAACTCGTCGACACTGACATAGATGATCTGCGTGGCACCGACCGCCTCGCCGATGGCGTGGACGGAAAGCAGTTTGCCGGCCCGATCGTGCCGGGACGAGACGCGAATGGCGTCTCGGGCCGCGATCATGTTGCCTTCGGAGACCGCCTCCTCCTCCATCAGCATCATGGTGGCCTCCTCGGCGATCGTCCGACGAAGGCGTGTGGGACTGATTCGATTCCGACGGTCGTCGATGAAGACCACGGTCGGAACGTCCTCGAGCGTGTAGAGGGCCTCCGTCTTGGGTTCCGGTCGCGCGACGAAGCTGACGGCCGTGACGATGTTGCAGCCGCCCAGCTCAATCATCAGGGGAGCGAACAGCAGCAGAAGCAGAAACGTGCGTCGGAGTGAACGGATCATGGCGTCTGATCAACCTCGGGCTTGTAGCGATCCGGGTACTTCGGTGCCAGGTGCGGGTAGAACATCCAGGCCGTCTGCTTCATGAACTCGGTCAACAGACCGGTCTCGATGATCTGGGCGGTCGAGGAATCCCGATCGAGCTGGTTGACCGTCGGGAATCTCGCCGTGACGTGGTACGCATCCATGAACTCGTCGGGACTGTGCCCGTCGTCCTCGATGATGCCGACCGTGGCCGTGCATTCGCCTTCCCAGATCCAGCGGTTGCCGGGTGGCGTCAGTCGAAAGGTGTGGATGTCGATCAGCACGATCCGCTCGACCTGCAGGGCCTTGAGCATGTCGCTGTACGGCACGGCGTTCCATCGTGGCGTCGAGAACTGCCATTCGCGGACGTTCGCAGGAGTACGGACCCGGGCTCCGGAGACTTCACGGGCGATCAGACCTCCGACGCCCGAACTGACCATCTCGGGAAGAGTCGGATACTGATGGAGAATTCCCAGATCGGTATCGACGACCACCGCGACGGTCTTGTGCTCCAGCCCCTCGTAGCGGGCGAGCACCTCGATGCGCTTCTGGTACTCGAAGCTCTGGGCCATGCCGCCGGCGAGATAGAACGCGCCGCAGCCCTTGTTCAGGAGGACCACCGGTAGGAGCAGGAGCAGCAGCAGGAGCAGACGACGCATCAGATGATTCCTCGGAAACGAAGCATGGTATAGACCCAGCCCAGAAGCAGCATGATCAGGACCACCCAGGTGACCTTCATGGTCCAGAAACGGCACAGAGCGCCTCCCAGAGGGGCTCCAGTGACCAGGACCACCAGACCACCGATGAAGAACACCGCCGTCGCGAATCCGACGAGTGCTCCGAACGGCTGGGCCACGAATGCATCATAGAACCGTCCATGGGCCAGATTCGAGAATGCCGTGGTAAATCCGCATGTCGGACACGGCAGGTTGATCGTCGTGATCCAGCTGCACGGAGGAAGTCCCATCTGGGTGTGCGTGCCCATTCCGGATTCCGACGGCGTCAGCCACGCGGCGATGCCGAGGACCGTGCCGCAGCTGAGCACGACGAACAACGCCACGACCCGCCGCGCAAAGAGCAGATCGGTCAACCGCTGGACGATGGGCGATCCCGCACTGGATTTCGTATCGTAGTACTCCATTTCGACAAGGCTAGTCGGTTACGAAGCCTGAGGCAAAACAACGGCGTTTCAGTCGCCGGCCGCTTCGATCCGGCTCGCCAAATCCCGTATTGCCGTGCAGGAGGGGTCCTGATCATCCAGACCTTCGCAGGCTTCGACCCCTTCGATGCAGACCCGCCGGGCATCGCCCAGACGTCCGGCCTGCATGTGCAGTTCGGCCCTCTTCAGTGCATTCTCGACCAGCAGCGAACGGGTCGAGCGATCATCGGGGTCGTATGACAGGCGAGGCTCCAGAAGCCGGTCGTGATACCGCTCGTAGCGACGAAGCATCATCTCGGGTTCGGCTCCGCACCATGCAAGGTAGCCGATGGCCTCCTGTCCTCTGGACAGGTCGATGGATGCGGCCCGGGAATCGGAGGGATTCAGCCAGGCCAGCATCTCCAGCAGATCGATGTATCGGATGAAGTTGTCCATCGCTTCGGCCCGACGATCCTGATCGACGTGCGCGTCGGCCATGGCGCGATGACCGGAGGCGAGGTCACGCAGCTGGCGGTTCTGTCCGGGATGTCGAGCGGCGAGTTCCTGCCGGATGTCCAGCGATCGTTCGAGCAGTTCCCGCTGACGGGTCGCATCTCCCGTCCGTCCCGCCATGGACGCCACGCGGACGAGCACCACGGCGTGATCACGCTGGAGCAGCGAATCCTGGGGCGACTCCTGCACGAGCGCGGCGCGGATGCGAAGCGCCTGTTCGTACCGCTCGAGCGAGGCGGACGCGTTGTCCTCGCGCGACTCGATGCCGCCCAGCGACGTCATGACGATGGCATGGTTCGACCGCACGTCCACCCGGTTCGGATCGATTGCGGACGCCTCGCCGATCGATTCGAGCGCGGACGCGTACGAAGCACGCGCCACCGGCATGTCGCGAAGGATGTGCCGGGCGTGATCCCCGCGGAGCATGTGGTTCCTGGCCCGGTGCAGATGCTGCTCGACCGAGGCGACTCCGTCCGCATCGAGGGCGTCGAGCACCGCATCGGACCGGGACAGCGCAATCGACGCGGCGGGCCAGTCGTCGAAACTCGGATTGCGCCGGGTCCAGCGGGAACGTGCGAGGGTCGAGAAGGCGTCCGCAAGCTGCAGACGGAGGCCGTGGTCGTCGTCCTGCGCCTTCTCGAGCAGCGACTCGAGATGCTCGATCCGCAGCGAAGCGAGCGAAGCCGATTCGTCCAGCGCATCGACCCGCTGGATCAGCGTGCCCAGAAGCCTCGAGAGATCGGCGCTGTGGTCGACCTGGATCGCAAGCATCGCCGTCTTCTGATCGCGTTCGGTGACCGCGATCGCCCGCTGCCGCGCCTCGTGCACCGCGTAGTACACCGACACGACGATGCCCGCGACCAGCGCCAGAAGCACGCACCCCGCCGAGGCGAGCAGCCCACGATGACGACGGGCGAACTTCCGGATGTGATACAAGCGGCTCGGGGGACCGGCCAGCACGGGCTCGTCGTCGAGGTATCGCTGCAGATCGTCGGCCAGCATGGAGGCCGAGTCGTACCGGCGGGAACGTTCCTTCTCCAGGCATTTCATGACGATCCAGTCCAGATCGCCCCGAAGCCCCTTGGTCAGGGTCCGCATGTCCGTCTCGCGCGAGACGGCCACGACTTTGCTCCGCTCGCGGGAGGCGGACGACTGATCGACCAGTCGCGTCGACGGCTTGGCCGGCGACTCCTCGCGGATGATCCTGGCGATCTCGTTGAATCCGGCCGACCGAAGCGTTTCCGGCTCGAACGGAAGCGATCCGGTGAGAATCTGGTACAGCACCACGCCGAGCGAATAGATGTCGCTTCGCGTATCGATGTCCTGCGTGGTCATCTCGGCCTGCTCGGGACTCATGTATTCGGGGGTGCCGATCATCTGTCCTTCACGGGTGAAGATCGTCTTGTCGGTCAACGGCTGATGCAGGGACTTGGCGATGCCGAAATCGATCACCTTCGCCGACACCGCGTCTCCTTCGTATTCCACGAGGATGTTGTTCGGCTTGAGATCACGATGGACGATCCCCTTCTGATGCGCATGCAGCACCGCCCGGCAGACCAGGATCATCAGATCGATGCGGCTGCGGATGTCCAGTCGCTGACGATCGCAGTGCGTGGTGATCGGAACGCCCTGCACGTACTCCATCGCGAAGTACGGAAGCCCCCGCTCGGTCGTTCCGGCATTGAACACCTTCGCGACGCCGGGATGATCGAGGATGGCGAGCGCCTGCCGCTCGGCCTCGAAGCGGCTGATCACCGCCTTGGTGTCCATGCCCGGCTTGATGATCTTCAATGCGACCTTGCGCTTGACCGGAGTCGACTGCTGGGCGAGATAGACGATTCCGAAACCGCCTTCACCGAGCTTGCGGATGATCCGGTAGCCGTCGATGAACTCGGCGTCCGCTTCCGACGCGAACATGGCCCCCGTCGAACCGACGTCGCCGTCGGCCGACGAATCCATCGGAATCGTCGCGTCATCGGGATTGAATCCGGATGACGGATCGTCCGGTGGTTCCGGCGGCGGCGTGGATGGAGGTTGCGTCATGTGCGTCCTTCGGGCGGATCGATCGCCCGTTCAAGATAGACGATCGACGCGAATCCAGACGTCGACGAGGATCGCTTTCCCGCACTCGAAGATGAAATGCGTGGTCACGCCCCCGGGAGACCGCATGATCGGATCATGAAAGCGGGCAGGCGAACCAGGTCGATTCCCGCCCCACATGCACCCGGGTGAGCAGATGCAGTCGCAGTCCACTGCCGTGCAGATCGCTCAGATCGGGTGGATGGGCGGTGAACAGGTGACAGGTCGGTTCCAGCGGCGACGCGGACAGTCGGTCCGGGCAGGCCAGAGTCAGAATGTGATGATGCTCCAGCACCCAGCGGGAGACCACCCGCAACTGCCTGAGATCGGACTCCCGACAGAGACAGTGCACTCTGCCGTGGGAATCGACGCCGAGATCGATCTCCGGACACGTGGGACTCGAGATCGGCAGTGGATCGATGCCGTCGACGTGTTCGGCGAGATGACCGCCTTCGACATCCGACGTCGATGACGGCCGAACCGGCTCGGACTGCATGGGCTGCACGGGCTCGACCGGTGTGGACTCGACGTCCTCGTCGATCACCAGCGGCGGCGGCGGAACATCGAAGAGCGCCGGCTCGGGAACCGAGTCCGACGGTACGGGGAATTCGTGGATGACCGGCGACTCGACAGGCGACGGCTCGGCCGGTTCGGCCGGTTCGGCGAACGTTGCGGCGAGTCCGCGATGTATTTCGGAAACCAGACCGTCGAGCCCATGCTCGTGGGACCGGCATCGACTGGACTGGACCTGGGCTCCGGCATCGTCGATGCGATGGAGATGTCCACGCAGGGCCAGTTCGAATCCAAGCTGCTCGCGAACCGTGTCCGCCAGTCGCCGTCCCGTCGCCTCGGCGGTCGTTCCGTCGGAACCCGCGAAGCAGATCCCGAGATCCAACTGCACGGCGCCGGGCAGGGACGCGAACGTCTTGCAGACCTGATAGGCCGCGACGACGGCGGCCTGATCGGTACCGCTGAGGATCGTGATCCGATCGAACCCGACGGTGGCCAGATGCACGGCATCCCACTGCATCGGGGGGACGATCGCCCATCGCCGACTTCGGGTGGCCGTCTGATCGATCGTCTCGGCAAGCGGCCGGGTCGTATCCAGCGGATCGAGCGGCGTCGAGGAGAGTCGACTGAGGCAGGTGGAGTCGTCCTCGATCCGAAGCAGCGCCGCATCGTCGGCATCCGGATTCAACGCCCAGGTGCACGGGCCGAGCCAGACCGCGGCGCGGACCGGCAGGTGCCCCGGAATCAGACATTCGATGCGCGGCGTGACGGTCGATGCCCGAGGAGGCTCGGCCACCGTCGTGGCGGTGGACGGCGTCGTGAAGAGATCGGTCAATGCACCGTATGGATCGGGTTGCGTCGTCATGATGTCGGGTTCAACGTGAAGCAGTTCGTGCTCGCACCCGTTTCACCGGTCAACGTCGATTCGTTGTAGGGATCGATTCGACTTCGCCCATCGATCACCACCTGGTAGCGGTACTGTCCGGGAGGCAGCGGCACGACTGCTTCGAAGCATCCGCGACCGCGATCGAACCGCATCGGAGTCGCCGAAGTCGACCATCCGTTGAAATCGGCCGAGATCGACATGCTCTGCTCGGGCACTCCCGGCTGTCGGAAGCAGATGCCCTGATCCGTGATGATCACGCCGAAGTCGCTCTCGGCGACGTCGGATCCGCTTTCGGTGCCCCGACCTTCTCCGAAGATCCCGCTGGTGGACGAAGGGGTCTCCGATGCACCGGCCTGATCCGGCGTGCGGTTCTCCGGAGGTGATGCGTCGAATCCGGCCTGCATTCGAAGGGCGAGTTCACCGACCCGGGTCGAGGTCTGGACCTGCGGCGGTGGCACGGAGGTGGCCGATCGCCGATCCACGAGTTCGGGCTGCACCTGGGGAGGATGATCGATCACCCAGCGGGCCAGCGCGACGTAGTCCTGCTCGGCTTCGCTGCCCGGTGCGAACTCCGTGATCGGCTGACCGAGCGACGCGGCCTCCCGCAGGGGTTCGTGCTCGCGAACGACCATCGGAAGCAGATGATCCGGAAAGTGCTGATGGAGCGCTTCGAGAATCCTCGCCGCAAGCCGGGATTCCGGATTGAAGAGGGTCGGCAGCATGTTGCACTGGATGGGTCGGGCGATGCGCTCGATCAACGACTGGATGGTCCCCCACTGCCGGCGAGCCCCGCGAAGGGAGAAGTATCCGGTCTCGACCGGGATCAGGGCCTGGGTGGAGGCCCGAAGTGCGTTGTAGGTCAACAGTCCGATCGATGGTGAACAGTCGATCAGACAGATGTCGTATCGGGCCGAACACCCCTGCAGGACCCTGGCCAGGCGTCGATCACGATCCGGAAGGGCGTAGAGGCCCCCGTCTGGAGATTCCAGGCCGGCGAGCATCATCGTGCTCGGCAGCAGATCCAGTCCGTGCATGACCTGCCAGAGCATCGGAGCAGGGTCGAACCCGTGATCCAGATCCGACAGCATCGCCTCGGCGATGCCGGTCTCGATCCTGGATTCGGGAACGCCCAGCCCGGCGGCGCAGTGGGACTGGGGGTCCATGTCGACCAGCAGGGTTCGGACCCCCTGCTTGGCGAGGACCGCGGCGAGGTTGATGGCGGACGTGGTCTTCCCACATCCCCCCTTCTGATTCACGATGGCGATGGTTCGCACTGAGGTCCTCCCTGACCGGTGGCGACGCGGATCGCGCCGCCGAACGCGTTGACGCTCAGAGTCATCATCGGCGGGCATGAAAAGAGGCCTTGAATATGGGACCCGATTCAGTCGGCTCCGACGCTCGACCAGGCTCCGGCGATGGCCGCCTCGGGGACATCCTGGACGATCTCCACGTGCCCGGGCCTGATCGGAACCACCAGCGTGTGGTGTCCGGCACGGATCTTCTTGTCGAAGCCCATCCGATCGATCAGCTCGGTGGTGGCGATGGTTCGGGGCAGGCGGATCGGCAATCCGATCCGCTCCAGCCTGCCGATGAAATCGGCCGCCCAATCCCCCTCGAGAAGGCCCAGTTCGCCGGAGATCCCGATGGCGGCGACCAGTCCGATCGAAACCGCCTCGCCATGGAGGAGATCCAGCGGTTTGATGGGCTCGATGGCGTGGGCGAAGGTATGTCCCAGATTGAGGACCGCCCGGCGGCCCTGCTCGCGTTCATCGTCCTGCACGACGCCCACCTTGATTCTGACGGCGTGTTCGACCAGCGAGGCGACGGCCTCGGGATCGGCGTCGAGAATCGCGTCGAGCCCGGCATCGATCAGGTCCAGGAGCTGCGGCCCGTCGATCAGTCCGTGCTTGACGCATTCGGCCAGTCCGCAGCGACGCTGCCGGTCGTCGAGCGTGCCGAGCACGAGCGGATCGGCGAGCACCAGTCGGGGTTGCCAGAAGGCACCCGCCAGATTCTTGCCCAGTCGGGCATCGCCGCCGGGGAGCGGAAGATTGACACCGGTCTTTCCGCCCACGGATGCGTCGACCATGGAGAGCAGTGTGGTCGGGATCGTGACCAGATCGATTCCGCGAAGATAGCTCGCCGCGGCGAAGCCGGCCATGTCTCCCGTCAGGCCGCCACCGATCCCGAGGATCGCATCGTGACGATCGAGTCCGGCCTTCAAGGCCGCCTGATAGATGTCCTGAATGGTCTCGATCGTCTTGCGGCGTTCGTCCGCTTCGACCGTGCACCGTTCGACGCGGAATCCGCCTGCGACCAGCGAATCCTCGACCTGCACCGCATGCGTATCGGCGACGGCCGAATCGACCACCATGAGAATCCGCCGGCCCGAAAGAAGTCCGACGCATCGCTCACCGACGCTGCCGAGGATTCCCGGCTCGACCACCACTTCGTATTCACCACCGGGGCATCGGACGGGTATTGCGGTCATTCGTTCTCGCTGTTCCGACGAGACAACTCGTCCATAGCATCCGCCGGCTCGTCCGGCAGTGGCGGCACGGGTGGTTCCGGATCGACATCGCCAAAGATACCAGCGTGCGGCGTTCTCCGTTTTGATCGGCGGTTCAGCCACAGCAGCCCCAGCACCACGAACAGCACCGCCACGACGGCGAAAATCAGCGACACCATCGTGGTCATGTACGCCTTGGCTTCGCGAAGAGCTGCGTCCACCGCCTGCTCCTCCATGGCCACCACGCGTGGCTGCCCGCCGATGAACACCGGGTAGGTACGGGAAACTCCCTGCCGATCCTCGATCCGCAGTCGCTTGTAGAAGTAGCACTCCAGCACCACCTCGTCTCCCGGCTTGGCAAGCATGCCCTGCATCGGAACGTAGACCATGACCGGACGGCCATCAGCAGGACGTACGAACCACTCCTGGACTCTCTCCAGCGGGCGAGCGAGCTGCTCAACCTGTTCCAGCCGTCCTTCGACCACCATCAGCACGCCGCGGTGGGCCGCAGGCGATGCCACCAGTTCGTCGTGCTCGATGTGGAGTCGGCCGCCCAAGGATCCGGCATTCTTCGGCCAGGCCTGAACGTGATTCAGGAGGGCGAGCATGCCGGCATCGGGCGCATCCCGATCGTCCTGTACCTCGACCAGCACCTCCCGAACCGCATCTGAAAGCGGCGGGGGTGGTTCAAACAGAGCAAGAAGAAGGAGCAGAACGACCATATGACCCACACACTGTATGGCAAGGAAGCCCGCGGCAATCCGCGGGCTTCCGAGCAACGACCCCAAGGGGATTCGAACCCCTGTTTTCAGGATGAAAACCTGACGTCCTAGACCTGACTAGACGATGGGGTCTGGCGCAGGCTGGCATGATACGGGATGACCTGCATGGAGGTAAAGACAGAAATCCCGAGGCTGCGGTAGTCTCTCCATGCGGCATGCCTGCATCAGATTCCATCTCGATCCTGACCCCCCTCGCCTTCGAGGCACGATGCCTCGGCGTCCATGGCGGCTGGAACGTCCGGATCTGCGGCCCCGGCTCCACAGGCATCGAATCGTCATGGGGCGCCGATCTTCCACCCTCCGGCAGTGTGGTCATCCTGGCCGGAACTGCAGGAGGCCTCTCCACGAAGATCGGTGCGGGAAATCCCATCGTGGCCAGTGAGATCCTCGACAACGCCACAGGCAGGCGGTGGATTCCGTCCATGCGGTTGCCTGCCACCGACTGCCGAAGCGGGTTGATCTGCTCCACCGGGAGCATCGTGAGCACGGTGGCTCAAAAAAGGGATCTCCACCGACAAACGGGGGCCGATGTGGTCGATTTGGAATCAGCCGCATTTGCCGCTCTGGCCACAGATCACAGCTGGGATTGGGCCGTCATCAGAGGAATCAGCGATGCGGCGGATACGGCACTTCCGATCCAGAGCAGCCGTTGGATCACTTCAAGCGGCAGGACAAGGCCTATGGCCGTTCTCGCCAGCCTCGTACGCAATCCTGGACTGATCTCCATCCTCCAACGCCTTCGCCTGGACTCCACGGCAGCCATGACCGCAGTCCAAGAGACAATCGAAGAGATCATCCAAGATCATTCCTCCTAAGCCTTTCATTAGAAGGGACTTAGGCGTATTTGCCGGAAACCTGAATCTCGACGTTGCCGCAATGACATCCTCCGGATACCGTGATCGGTCTGGGAAGTCGGCCATGGATCGGCCTTGATTGCCCATTAAACAGCCAAAAAAGCGGTTTCGGCCGCGATCCCGCCGCCTGGAGAGTCGGAGCTTCCAGGCGGCGGCTTTTTCAACTCCATTTCGGCCTTGAACCCCTCAGACCCCTGGGTGGCGAATCGAACAGAAGTGCGTTGCTTGTCAAGCCGATAGCCGCCACATAGCCTGTGGAACAGAACCATGGAAAACCGTTTCAAGGGAGGGACCGAACATGCTTCTCATCACCACACTCGCCATTGCCTCAAGCCTTCAGGGGGCCGGATCGTTCACCCTCGAACAGCCGGTGATCAGTCAGCAGGAACGGATCCAGCAGCAGTTGGATGTCGCCATGGAATCTCTCGAGGCGACCCTCGAAACCGAATCGCATCTTCGCATCGCACCTGCGATGTTCCAGGACTCGGACGATTCGGCGGCGATCGCCACCTTCGGAGCGGAGGGATCCATGCGATGGGGCCTGCTCGGTGGATGGGGCATCGACGTCAAGTCGGACAGCAACAACGAAATCGCCTTCGGCGCAACCTGGCAGTACTTCATCGTGGACGGCTTCGCCTTCACTCCTGAACTGAAGCTCTGGGGCTTCTTCCAGGAAGGCGAGGACGCGTTCGGCGGCAGTCTGGACTTCCTCTTCGCCTGGCACTTCGTCATGCGTGACACCTGGTCCGTCTTCGTCGACGGGGGCGTCGGCATCCTCGGAACCACCGCGAACGTTCCAACCGGAGGTTCGGAGTTCAACTTCACGCCGCAGGCCGGCGTCGGCGTCACCTTCGACATCGGAAACAACAACCGCTGGGTCGTCGGCGTCCGTTGGCATCACATCTCGAACGCGGGCCTGTATTCCGAGAATCCGGGACGAGACAGCGTGTACGTCTACACCGGCATCAACTTCCCGTTCTGATCACGGGAAGAGGCACGTCGAATCGAAATCGATCATCGTCAGGACTCGTATCGCCCGAACACGAGCGACACGTTGTGTCCACCGAATCCGAACGAGTTGTTGAGGGCGTACCGGATCGGACGCTCCTGCGCCTCGTTGGCGACGAAGTCCAGATCGAACCCCTCGTCGGGATCGTCGAGGTTGATCGTCGGGGGCAGCACGCCTTCACGCAACGCGTTGATGACGGCGACCGATTCGATTCCTCCGGCGGCACCCAGGGCGTGACCGGTCATCGACTTGGTCGACGACATGGCCAGCGACTTTGCGTGATCGCCGAACAGTTCCTTGACGGCCGCGACCTCGGCGGCATCACCCAGGGGCGTCGATGTCCCGTGGGCGTTGATGTAGTCGATGTCCGTGGTGGACAGGCCGGCATCGGCGAGTGCGTGCTCCATGGCGACGCGGGCTCCGGTTCCGACCGGATCGGGGGCCGCGATGTGATGGGCATCGCCGGTGATGCCGAAGCCGTGGACTTCGGCGTAGATCTCCGCACCACGGGCGCGGGCGTGCGATTCCTCTTCGAGGATCAGCGCCGCAGCGCCTTCGGCCAGCACGAATCCGTCGCGGTCCCGATCGAACGGACGCGACGCCCTCGTGGGATCGTCGTTTCTGGTGGACAGCGCCTTCATCGCGGAGAACGATCCGATGCACAACGTCGACACGGCGGCCTCGCCGCCACCGCAGACCATGACGTCCGCGTTGCCGCGCTGGATCATGCACAGGCCCTCTGCGATCGCATGACCACCGGAGGCACAGGCGGTCGCCGGTGAGGAGTTGACGCCCTTGAGACCGAGTGCGAGCGAGATGTTTCCTGCGCCGGCGTTCGACATCAGCTTCGGGACGTTGAACGGACTCAGCCGCTGGGGTCCCTTGTTGAGCAGTTTCAGATGCCCCATCTCGATGGTGATGATTCCACCGATGCCGCTTCCGAAGACGACGCCCCGTCGATAGGGGTCGCCCGCCTGGAAATCGATCCCACAGTGTTCGGCCGCTTCCAACGCGGCATAGAGACCGAGCAGCGAGAAGCGGTCCATTCGCTTGTGATCACCGGCTGGAATCCGCTTGGCCGGATCCCAACCATGCACTTCACCCGCGATCTGCGTCAACCACTGATCGTTCAGCGGAAAGGCGGTGATGGGCCCGACACCGGAGCGGCCGGCCTTCAGGCCCTCCCACAGTGAAGGCGCATCATCACCGAGGTCGGTTATTGCACCGTACCCGGTCACGACGACACGACGCCGACCGTTGGATGTCATGTTATTCAGGCCTCCCGTCGGGGAACGGCTGCAGAAGACATCCCTCGTCCACCATCAGGCGGATGAGGAGCTGACCTTCATGATGTAGTCGATCGCCTGTCCCACCGTCTGGATCTTCTCGGCTTCGTCATCGGGAATCGAGGTCTCGAACTCGTCCTCGAACTCCATGACCAGCTCGACGGTATCGAGACTGTCTGCATTGAGGTCATTGGCAAAGCTCGTCTCACGGGTGATCTCAGCTCGATCAACACCCATCTGCTCCGAGACAATCTCGCTCACCTTTGCTTCGATATCAGCTTCCGTCACGACGAATCTCCTGGGTTGGTCAGAATCCCCCTCTTGTTGGGGGGAAGTGCATTGTAATCAAATGGAGGGCAAGGAGGCAATACGACCTCGCGGGCCCCGGGGAGGTCGGTCAGCAGACCATGCCCCCATCCACTGTAAGAACCTGTCCGGTGACGTACCCGGCCCCCTCGGAGGCGAGATACGAGACCGCGTGGGCGATGTCCTCTCCCTGCCCCAGCCGCTTCAGGGGAATCCGCTTGGCGGCCTCCTCGAGCACGGCGGAACCGAGGGCTTCGGTCATTTCCGTCTGGATGAATCCCGGGGCCACCACGTTGGCGGTGACTCCCTTGGATGCGAACTCCTTGGCGATCGTCTTGGTCATCCCGATGATTCCGGCCTTGGCCGCCGCGTAGTTCGCCTGTCCCGGATTGCCGATGAGCCCGGTGACCGAACTGATGTTGATCATCCTTCCGAATCGACCCCGCATCATGGGCCTGGCGGCGGCACGGCAGGCGACGAAGACCGACCGCAGATTGACGTTCAGAACCTCATCGAAGTCCTCGTCGGACATCCGCAGCATCAAGCCGTCACGGGTGATGCCGGCGTTGTTGACGAGGATGTCGAGGCGTCCCTCGTCCGAAACGACCGACTCGATCAGATCGTTGACGGCCGTACCGTCGGCCAGATCGCAGGTCGCGACGCTGGCACTGCCACCGGCCGACTCGATCTCCGCCCGAAGGGTGTCCAGGGCATCCGCCGATCGTGCCACAAGGACGACTCGATGGCCGTCTTCGGCCAGGCGAAGGGCGATCGAACGCCCGATGCCGCGACTGGCTCCGGTAACCACAGCGACTCGCTGCTCGACAGCATCCGATGAAGGTGTAATGGCACTGCTCCAGAATCAGGAGTTGAGGGGTCTGGACCAAGGAACGAATCGCTCGGCCGCACTGGGCCACAGTGTACCCGCGTCCATCAACTCCCGGAAGCGTCAGGGAGTC
>MDTG01062091.1_pt1 | contig 21096 bp, 12 predicted proteins | sample 811421 | NCBI WGS metagenome assembly MDTG01 (sample SAMN05326645, study PRJNA326480) | marine metagenome | isolation source: seawater | place: Pacific Ocean: South East | collected 2011
ACGCGCCCCCCGCCCCCCCCGCACCCCCCGCAGCTCCCGACGCCCCTCAGGCGCCGGAGGCCCCCAGGGCGCCCGACCTCGAGCGCTACACCGAGGCCTCGCTCCTGCTGCACCGCGAGGCCTACGCCGAGGCGCTAGCGGCCTTCGATCGGCTGCTCAGCAAGCACCCCGACACTCGCCTGGCGCCCGAGGCTCACTACTGGCGCGCGCGCTGCCTCGAGCAGCTCGACCGGCCCAACGAGGCCAAGGCGGCCTACGAGGTCCTGCTGAAGCGCTACGCCAAGAGCGGCTGGGCCGCGGACGCCCGCGACAGCCTGCGCCGCCTGCGCAGCAGCGCCGCGCGCAGCCTGAGCTGCGAAGTGCTCCTCGCCGGACGGAGCGAGCCCTTCGCGGCCCGCCTGCGCGGCCTCAACCACGAGGGCGTCCTGCTCTCGGGCGGCCCCTACGAGCGGCCGACGCGAGTCCCCCTGGCCGAGGTCCAGCGGCTGACCGTCGCGGGCGAGGGCACGCCGCGCGTGCTCTTCCTGCGCAACGGCGACCGGATCTCGGGGCGCCTGCGCTCGACGACCTCCAAGGCCCTGGTGCTCGAGGCGCCCCAGCTCGCCCAGCCCTTGCAGGTCCCCTCGGCGCGGATCCTCGAGCTCCAGGACGAGGCCGTGGCGCCGGTCCATACGGGCAGCGGAGCCAGGTTCGCGATTCCGGCGACGCCGATTCGGCCCGCTCCACCCATGACGCCCCTGGGGCCGCTCGTCCCGGCTCCGCGGCCGCCCGTGCTGCCCGCGCCCCAGCCGCCTCGGCCGGGGGAGCACGAGGTGATCGTGCGCAAGAACCCGGACGGCTCGACCACCACGATCGAGATCCGCCCCGACGGGACCCGCGTCGAGACCACGGTCTCGGCGGACGGCAAGCAGCGCCAGGTTCAGGTCCAGCGCAGCGGCGGCGAGGGCGGCCCCAAGCCCCGCGCCAAGCAGCGGATCGAGCTCCGCCTCGACGGGCCCGACGGATTTGAGCAGGAGGAGGAGCTCCAGCTCGACCTCGACCTCGAGGAGGGAGAGCTGCGCGAGGCCCTCAAGGACCTGCCCGAGCGGGTGCGCCGCCACCTGCACGAGTCGCTGATGCGCGATCACGTGCGCAAGGGCCAGCGGACCAAGCGGATCGAGCTGCGTAAGGAGCGCAAGTCCGGTCCCGCCCAGGTGTGGGTCCAGGGCGAAGACGGTAAGGAGAAGACCACCCGCGTGTTCGTGCTCCGCGAGGGCGAAGACGAGGCCCCGCGGGTGTGGGTCGAGCGCGGCGAGGGCCCGCGCAAGGAGAAGCGGGTGCTGGTGCTCGAGCGCAAGGGCGAGGGCAAGCACGTGTTCGTCGAGGGCGCCGGCGAGCAGCGCAAGCGCGTGGTCGTGGTCAAGAAGGTCCGCCCCGGCGAGCAGGAGGAGGAGCACGTGTTCCTCGTCGAGCCGGGCCAGCGCGAGCACGACTTCGTGTGGAAGGGCGACCGGAGCGCGACCTTGCGGGCGCTGCCTGCCACTCCGCACGCCGTGCACGGGCTGCACTTCGTCCAGGCCGAGTCGCGCCACGACCGGGTGTTCCTGCGCAACGGCGACCGCCTCACGGGGCGAGTCGCGAGCATGGATGCTCAGCACGTCAACCTGAAGACCAGCTACGGGCAGGTGCAGATCCGTCGCCGCGAGGTGCGTCAGATCCTCTTCGGGACGCCGCCCAAGCCCTTCCTGGGCGTGTCGCTCCAGGCGAGCGAGGGGGGCGGCGCCGTGATCGGCGAGGTGTTCCCCGACACGCCGGCCGCCAAGGCGGGCCTGCGCTCGGGCGACCGGGTGGTGGCCGTCGGCGACGCCCGGGTCCGCTCCGCGGGTGACCTGCACCGCCTCCTCGAGGGGCGGGCGGTGGGCGACCGCGTCCTGCTGAAGGTCCACCGGGGCGAGGATCGCCTCCGCCTGGAGGTCGTCCTGGGCGAGGCGCCCGGCCAGGTGCGCCGCGTGGAGGAGCTGCACGAGTGGCTGCAGCAGGGCGAGGGCGGCTCGCCCGACTACCGCCGCGCGCTGCAGGACTACCGCCGCGCCCTGCGCCTCGAGCCGGGCAAGAAGGAGCTGCTGCGAGCCCGCAAGGACGCGGAGCGTGCCCGCAAGGAGGCGCTGAAGCGCGCCGAGAAGGCGCGGCGCGCCGCCAGGGGCGAGGCCGAGCGAGCCCGCAAGCAGGCGCTCGAGAAGGCGCAGCGGGCCCGCGAGGAGGCGCGCCGCGCGCTGGAGGAGCGCAAGCGCGCCGAGGAGCAGCGCAAGCGCTCCGAAGAGCAGCGCGGCGCGGGCCGCCCTTGGCTCGGCGTCTCGCTCGAGGTGCGGGAGGGCAAGGTGATCGTGGCCGGGGTCCGCGCCAAGAGCGCGGCCGAGCGAGTCGGCCTCGAGCAGGGCGACCACATCAGCCGCTTCCAGGGCGAGGCGATCACCTCGGCCGACCAGCTGATTCGCCTGGTGGCCAAGACCCGCCCCGGGCAGGTCGTCGAGATGACCGTCCGCCGGGGCGACGGGATCCTCCAGCTTCGCTTCGCCATGGGCGCCCGGGAGACGAGCGCCGAGGGCGCCGAGGACGCGCAAGCTCCCCAAGCCGAGCCCGAGGTCCAGCGCGAGTTCTAGAGTTCTAAGCGCCGCGAGCAGAAAACCTTGCGGCGAGTCGAACCCCGCGCTTGACGGAAGGGGCACCCCGGGTAATCTCAAGACCTGAACCCGGCCCCATCGTCTAGCCAGGTCCAGGACGAGAGCCTCTCAAGCTCTAGACAGGGGTTCAAATCCCCTTGGGGTCATGAAGAGCGGAAGTGAGTTAACCCTCACTTCCGCTCTTTTTCTTTTCTTTCGGGTCTTTTGTCTTTGGTCCTCTCTTCTGGGGGCAAGCCCCCAGACCCCCCATTTGGGGTTTGTTGCTACTTCTGGGGCCGCCCCGGACCCCCTCCTTCTGGGGGGCAGGCTTCTGGATCGACCTCTATGGCGGACGACGAGCTGCGCCGGCTGGCGCGAGACGCTGCCGCCAGCCAGGACCCCGAGCCCTGGCTGGCCTACGCAGCAGCGCTCCGTCGGGCTGGGCGGGGGGACGAGGCGCTCTCTGCGCTCGCCGGCGGGCCGAGCCACCCCGACATCGACGCCGCGATCCGGGCCGCCAGCTGGAGCTCGCCCGCGGGCGGCGACGGGCGCACGCGCTGGATCGACCTCGAGCCGCTGAGCCGGGGGCCCCACCTGCGCTGGGCCACGCACTACCGGGATTGGTGCCGCGTCACGGGGCTGATCGTGGATCCCCGGGTGGTCGTCGTGGCGGGGCACGGCACGGACGGCCGCGACGACCCCTGCGACACCGACGTCGGGCTGCGCCTGCTCGACCCCGACACGGGCGAGCAGCGCGCCTTCTGCCGCGGACCCAAGGACCTCCTGGGGGTGGTCGGGGACGCGGTGCTGGCCTACCGCTGGACCGGCATTCCCTACTCGGAGCGCTCGGCCGACTACGAGGTCAGCGCGTGGGGCCTGCTGGACGGCGAGCAGCGCTGGACCCTGCGCACGCCCCGCGCTCCCTCGGGTCTGATCGGCCAAGAGGTGATCGCGGGGGATGGGCGAGAGCTCTGGCGCTATGGCTGCGACGCCTCGCGGGTCGGCGAGCGATCGCCGCTGCTGCCCTTCGACTATGGCTTCGAGGTCGCCGGCGCCGCGGGTCGGCTCGCCGTGTCGGGCGACGAGAACGTGATCCTGGCCGGCGGCGCAGAGCTGGCCCGTCACCCGCGCCTCGGCAGCGACCACGTCGCCGGCGACGCGCAGGGCTGGCTGCTCTACGCGGACTCCAGCAAGGGCCGGGTGGCGGCGCTCTCTCCTGAGGGGGCGCTTCGAGCGGAGCTGCCGCGCGGGGCCAGGACCGCGGTCCTGGGAGCGGACTTCGTGGCCCTGGGCGAGTACGGCCGAGACCCGATCGAGCTCTTCACGCGTCAGCTCGAGCCACAGCGCAGCCTCGACCCTCGGGGAGCCAGCCTCCGCTGTGGGGCGGGCGCCTGGCTCTACGGCGCCGGCGCCGGCACGGTGCGCGGGTTCCGCGTGGACGGCCGCGCGCGCTGGAAGTTCCCCGAGGCGGAGATCCTGGCGCACACCTTCGAGCGCTACCGCAGCTGGGACCACGTCGACCACCTCGCGCCGGGGCCGGGCCAGCGCCTCTACGGAGTCAGCGCGGCCGGGACCGCGTTCTGCCTGGAGGAGCGCGCGGTCCGCCTCAGCCTGGGCTGAGCCGAGGTCGGCTTGCCGTCCACGGACTTCCTCGCGGAGGTCCCGCCTCGCCAGAATCCACTTAGAATCCGCCCCGCAGAGGAGGTCCCATGAGCTCTGTCGAGTCCACCGCCGAGCAGATCCAGGACATGCTGGGTGACCTGGGCGGGTTCACGCGCGTCGGCGAGAACGCCTTCGTCGCTCGCCGCGGGTCGGCTGTCGTCGCGATCCGGCTCGAGTCCGACGGCGAAGAGGACACGGTGGTCCACATCGAGGCCAACGTGGTCGAGGCGGCCGTCCTCGACGCCGAGATCCTCCGCCAGCTGCTCGAGTTCAACCACGGCTCGGCCTGGGGCAGCTTCGGCGTCAGCGACGACGGGACGATCACGGTCCACCACTGCCTGCTCGGCTCGACCTTGAGCAAGGAGGGGCTGCAGCACGTCGTGATCGAGGTGGCCCGGATCGCCGATGACTGGGACGACGTGATCATCGAGCAGGCCGGCGGGAAGACCGCGATCGAGCGGCTCGAGGAGCTCAAGCAGAAGCCGGCCACGACCGTGACGCCGACGATCGAGCCGGCCAAGGCCGAGGAGGACGCGTAGTGGAGCGCGCAGACGTCGTCGTCGTCGGGTGCGGGGTCATCGGCGCCAGCGTGGCCTATCACCTGGCCAAGCGCGAGGCGGGCCTCAAGGTCCTCGTGCTCGAGCGCGAGAAGGCGCCCTGCACCGGCTCGACGCCCCTCTCGGCGGGCGGGATCCGCGCCCAGTTCACGACCGAGGTCAACATTCGCCTCAGCAACTACGCCATCGACTTCTACGAGCGGATGTCGGACGAGCTCGAGTGCCACTTCGACTTCGAGCAGCACGGCTACCTCTTCGTGACCTCCGAGGAGGAGACCGCCGCGCGCTTCGCCGGCAACGTCGAGCTGCAGCGCTCGCTCGGCGTCCCGGTCGAGGTCCTCGAGCCCGCGCAGATCGCTGAGCGCTGGCCGCACCTCCGCAGCGACGACCTGGTGCTGGGCACCTTCTCGGGCAAGGACGGCTACGCCGACCCCTACGAAGCGACGATGGGCTTCTATCAAGCCACCCGCCGCCTGGGCGGGGTCGAGTTCCGCTTCGCGACCCCCGTCACGGGGATCGAGCAGAGCGAGGGCAAGGTCACCCACGTCCTCACCTCGCACGGCAAGATCGAGACGCCCTGGGTGATCGACTGCGCCGGCCCCTGGCTGCGCGAGGTCGCCTCCATGGCGGGGCTCGACCTGCCGGCCCAGCCGATCCGCCGCTGCCTGTGGAACACCGAGCCCTTCGAGCTGATCAAGGGCAAGATCCCGCTGACCATCGACATGGACACGGGCTTCTACACCCGCAGCGAGAGCGGCGGGCTGATGCTCGGGCTGGCCAACCCCGACGAGCCGCCCAGCTTCAACACCGTCCTCGACGACGACTGGCTCGAGGTCCTGATCGAGAAGGCGATGCACCGCGTGCCTTGCCTGGAGCACGCCGAGGTGGCGCGCGGCTGGGGCGGGCTCTACTCGGTCACGCCGGACCACCTGCCGATCCTGGGCCGGGTGCCCGGCCTCGCTGGCTTCCTCTCGGCGGGCGGCTTCTCCGGCCACGGCTTCATGCACGCCCCCTCGACGGGGCTCCTGATGGCCGAGATCGTCCTCGACGGCGAGGCGACCACGATCGACATCTCCTCGCTCTCGATCGAGCGCTTCCAGGGCGCGGGCGACCTCACCGCTGAGGTGAACGTCATCTAGCGTGGGGCGGCGATCCAGAGAGCGACGGGAGCGGCGCGCCTGGATCGTGCCCTGGGTGATGCCCCTGCTGCGCGTCCTGGCCGAGCGGATCGGCAAGGCCGATGCGCGGCGGGGCTACCGGCTGGCGGTCTACCTGGGTCACCTCTTTCAGTGGCTCGGCGTGACGCGCAAGATCGTGCGCCGCAACGTCGAGCTGGCCTGCCACGGGATGCCGCCGCCCGACGTGCTCCGCCGCTTCGAGGCGCGCTACTACCGCCACATGGCGCTCTTGATCGTGGAGTTCCTCCGCCAGCCCTACGTGCGCCGCCAGGACCTCCCGCGGGTGTTCCTCCCGGACGGGCTGGCCGAGATGCTCGAGCTCTACGAGCGCGGGGAGGGCGTGATCTTCGTGGCCGGCCACGCGGGCGTGTGGGAGATGGCGGGTCACGTGGCCGGGCTGGTGGGGATCGACCTGCTCAGCGTGGCCAAGCTCAGCGGGCATCCGCTGATCGACGGCTGGACCTGCGGGATCCGCGAGGCCGGCGGCCAGACGATCCGCGACGTGCGCGGCTCCCTGTGGACGATGAAGAAGACCCTCGACCGCAAGCAGGCGGTCGGGATCAACGTCGACCAGGAGGCCCGTCAGAGCCGCGTGTTCGCGCCCTTCTTCGGGATCCCGGCCGCCACGAGCAACGCGCCGGCGCTGCTGCACCTCAAGACCAAGGCCCCGATCGCGGTCGTGACCGCCCACCGGGTCGGCGTGTTCCGCTATCGGCTGCAGGTGTGCGACGTGATCCGCCACGCCAAGACCAAGGACAAGCAGGGCGACCTGGTCGCGATCACGACCCGCATCAACGCCGCCATGGAGCAGGCGATGCGCGCCTATCCCGAGCAGTGGCTCTGGAGCCACCGCCGCTGGCGGCGCCGCCCCGACGACGAGGCCGAGCCCTTCGCGCGGGTCGACGACACAGCGCCCCTCGAGCTGGAGCCCGCGTGAGCCGCCCTGCGCTCTTCCTGGCGCTGGCCCTCGGCCTCGCAGGCTGTCGCGCCCAGCCGGCCGAGCCGGCTGCGGGGAGCGCCGCGAGCCAGGGGAGCGCGCCAGCAGCAGCGAAGGCGCCCGCCTCGCGCCCAGCGGCGCCGAGCGTGAGCGACGCGCGCGCCCGCGAGCTGCTCGACGAGGCAGACCAGACCGACCTTCCGGGCGCGCAGGTCTGCCGAGTCGCAGCCTGGCTACGAGGCCGCCCCGGGGTCGGCTTCGGCGCGACCGCCCTCGGCGAGCAGCGGCTCCACGAGGGGCAGCCGGCCGAGCGGTCCCTGCAGGTCGCGGCAGGGATCACCAAGGGGTGGCCGGCCTTCCTCACGGACGTCGACCGGCTGATCGCGCAGGCCGAGGGCAGCAGGCGCTACTCGCGGCGGAGGTAGATCGGCTCCAGCTCCCAGTGGGCGCCTTCTGCCGCTCCGCCACCGCCCTCCGCCTCGATCCAGGTGGTGCGGTAGCCCGCTTTGGCCACCGCTTCGCGGACCAGCAGGAGCGGTGCCTCCAGCCCCGGCCAGGTCCACTCGCAGTAGCGGCGCTCCGAGAGGGCGTAGCGGCCCTGGTCGTCAGTGAAGGCCTCGCCCACGCGGCAGCCGGCCAGGGGCTCGCGCGTGTCGGCGTCGCGAATCTCACCGCTCAGCCTGGGTCGGGCGCAGCGGCTCACCAGACAGCCCGGGGAGAGCACGGCGCAGAGCAGGATTGGCCAGAGCGTTTGCTTCATGGGTTCCTCCTGGCCCCTGACCTGGCTGGAGCCGGAGGAATTCGATCGGAGTTCGGCCGCGCTAGTCGGCGAGGGCGGCGTCCAGCTTGTTCAGGGTCTGCTCGGCGTAGGAGCGCAGGCCCTCGCCGACCTCGGCCAGGGCCGCGTGCGCCAGGTCGCGCTCGCGCTGGGCGGCCTCCTGGTCGCCCTTGGCGTGGGCCGCGCGGGCGTTGACCTCGTGGGCGAAGAGCAGGTCGCCGGGTCCGGCCGCGTTGGCGCGGCACAGCTCCAGGCATTTGGCGGCGTGCTCCGCGGCGGACGTCGGGCGCCCGAGCGCGAGGTAGGTCATGGCCAGCCGATACTCGGCGATCTGGACGTTGTTCCAGCTGCCGGCGACCTCCCACCAGGTCCGGGCGGCCAGCGCGGCGCGCTCGAGCAGCGCGTCCTCCTCGGGGGAGCGCTCGGCGCGCTCCTCGAGCTCGCAGGCCAGGTTGTTGCCGGTGATCGCGAGGGCGCGCGCGGCCGGGTCGTCCTTCCCTGGGCCGTAGCTCAAGAGCCCGAGCGCCTCGTCGAAGGCGCGGCCGGCCTCGCCGGCGCGACCCTGCCCCGCCAGAGCCGAGGCGGTCACGGCCAGCACGCGGGCCCGGGTCGAGGCCTCCGGCAGGGGAGAGCCCGCGTGGGCGCGGGTCAGCAGCTCCTCGGCGGCGGCCAGCTCGCCGGCGCCGAGCTGCAGGACGGCCTGGGAGCGGAGCACGGCCCGACCCGGGTCGCTGGCGAGGTCGCAGGCCGGGTGGGCGGCCAGCTGCTCGAGGAGGGTCAAGCCCTCGCCCCAGCGGCCGAGGTGCTCCCCCGCGACGTGGGTGATCAAAGCCGCCAGCCCGGGCAGGTCCTCGGGCGCCTGCACGAGCTCGAGCGCCGGCGCGAGCCGCTCGAACACGCCCGCGGCGTCGTCGGCGTGGTCGGCCCAGCCCTGCTGGATCACTTGGGAGAGGTGGGTCGTGGTCTCGGTCATCGTCGCCCTCGGGGTTCGCTGCGGTGGGGGGACTAGACCGAATCGGGCCTCCTGGCTCCAGGGACATTGGGGGACACGGCCTCCTAACCCTCTTGCGGACAGCGCCTTCGGCGGTGGTAGCCTGCTCCGGTGCGCAAGGAAGACACCCTCGCTCTAGACACCCACTTCCTCGTCCGGCGCCTCGAGGTGCGCGGGCTCAAGCAGGGCTGGGTCGCCGACAAGCTCGGCGTGGCGCGCAAGACGGTCAGCCGCTGGGTGACCGGCAAGGTCAAGCGGATCGGGCGCGAGAGCGCCGACGCGCTGGCGGAGCTGCTGGAGTGCCCCCTCGAGCGGCTGACGGTCTCGGACGAGGCCGACGTGCTCGCGACCAAGGAGGAGCAGCGGCGCGCGGCGAGCCTGATCCAGCAGCGTGACCTGCTCGAGCTGCTCTCGCCCAGCGACGACTGGGCCCTGGCCGAGAGCTGCATCAAGGCCAGCCTCCAGCCCGACCTGCCCCTGCGAGAGCTGGGGCGGCTCTACAACCTCCTCTCGACCGCGGCCTGGCGGCAAGGGAACTACGACGAGGGGGAGCGCCACGCCGCGCGCGCGGCGGAGATCGGCGAGCAGATCGGGGATCGGCGCGTCTCGGTCGGAGCGATCTACAACCGCGCCGTGATCGACTCGATCCGCGGCGACCTGGGCGGGGTGCTCGCGGCCTACGAGGCCTGCCTGGCCGAGCCCGAGGCCTTCGAGACGCGCCGGGAGCACGCCAAGGTGCTCAGCAACGTGGGCGACGCCTACCGCAGCTTCCTCCGCTTCGAGGAGTCGATCGCGGCCCAGGCGGCGGCGATCGCCCTGTTCGAGCAGCTGGGCCTGGAGCTGAACCTCGCGATCGCGCAGGTCAGCCTGGGGGTGGTGTGCGCCGAGGCGGGGCGGCTGGAGCAGGCCGCCCAGGCCTACGCCCAGGGCGCCGAGCACGCGCAGCGGGCCGGTTACCGCCGCGGCGTCGACTGCGCCCCGATCTACCGCGCCGACCCGCTCAGCCTGGCCGGAGAGCGCGAGGCCGCGCGGGACCTGGTCGTGGCGGCCCTGCCGGGTCTCGCTCGCCACGCCGTCTACGACCTCGGCTGCCACCAGATCGCGGCCCGGGTCCTGCGGCGGGCCGGCGACCTGGAGGGAGCGCGAGCTCAGCTCGACGAGGGCCTGCGGCGGGCGGCCGACTTCCCTCCTCTGCTGGGGGAGATGCACGCCGAGGAGGCTCGCTGGGCGCGCGCCAGCGCGGACGAGGGCGCCGAGCAGCGCGCGCGAGAGGCGGCCAACGCGGCCTTCTCGGCGGCCGGCCTCGAGGTGCGGTGCTCGACCGGCGCGGCCGAGGAGCACGGCGTGGGAGGGCCCGTGGAGCGTGGCTAGCGGCGCAGGAACAGGATCGCGCTGTGGACCGGTCGGACCCGGGCGGCGCCCGCGGCGCCCGAGAGAACCTCGGTGCTGGGCAGGTCGACCACCCGGCCGGCGACGAGCATTCGCTTGCTGCTCCCGCCGTCGAGGTTCATGGCGCTGACGCAGCCCAGCGCTCGCAGGACGCGGGCCGTGCCGCGCAGCGTCAGCCCCGGGGCGCGCTCGGCGTTGCGCCCGTCGACCGCCAGCGCGATCAGCTCGCCGTCGGCGCGCAGGCCGACGGCCATTCGGGGGAGCAGGTTGCGGTCGAAGGTCTCGTCCTGGCTGAAGGTCAGCGGCGGCGCGCTGCCGGCGAACTCCTCACGCTCGAGGTCGAGGGCGCCCTCTCCCAGCAGGAAGGGGCCGCCGGCCATGGCCTGGGCGGGCTCGTCGGGCAGGCGATAGCGGACCTCTTCCCCGACCGCGGGGAGCGGACCGGCGCGGAGGCGCAGCACGAAGCCCGCCAAGGGCACCGGCAGCGCGCCCTCGCCGCGAGCGGACACGCGCGAGCCGACGACGGCCAGCGCGGGGCCCTGCCCCTGGGCGACGCGGGCCTGAGCGCGGTTGACCAGCTGAGCGTCCTGGCCGACGACGACCCGGCGCCCGCCCGAGAAGCTGAGCTCGACGCCGGCCATCCCGCGCTGCTCGATCGCCAGCGAGCCGTCGCGCCGTTGGCAGAGCGTCGCGCGCGCGAACACCGGCGGGCCGAGGACCTGGCCCTCGCTGACCAGGGCGCCGACGGGGTCGGTCCGGCGGCTCGGGGGCTCGATATCGGGCTCCGAGTAGAGGAAGAATCCGCCCGAGATCGCGGCCAGCGCCCCGTGGGCCCTCGCCAGCTCGAGCAGGCTCTCGGGCCCGCGCGCGTCGAGGCAGCGCAGGCGCGGCGCGCGGGCCCGCAGCACGTTGAGGTGGACCGGCCCCTCGCGAGAGATCCCCTCGATCGTGCCGTGATGCAGGCCTGGCGCGACCTCGCGGGCCGCGAGCCGCTCCGCGAGGGCCTCGAGGGTCGGCGCCTCGGGCCGGCGGTGCTGGACCACGGCCGCCTGGCTCCACACGTAGTCGACCAGCGCGCGGATCCGCAGCGCGTGGGGCGCGGGCTCGGCGAGGATCTGCGCGCCGCGGCGGTAGAGCGCGACCTCCAGCAAGCGCGCCTCGGGCTGCGACATCCCGGCGAGGAGCGCCGCGACGGAGCGGAAGCGGCGCGCGAAGAGCGCGGCCTGGTCGGGGTCGACCTCGGCCGCGAGCGTCGCCTCGATCTGGCTCGGGAGCGCGCTCGGGAGGGGCGCGTCCAGCTCGGCGGGCCCGGGGGCGCGCTCAGCGCCGAAGGCGCGCAGCACCTCGTAGAGCTCGGGGTCGAGCCCCCGGCGAGCGATCTCGTCCCGGGCCGCGTCCAGCCAGGTCAGCGCTCAGCGGCTCGCGATGTAGAGGGGCGCGGCCTGCGACTCTTGATACTCGAGCGCCGCCGCGACGAAGCCGCGGAAGAGCGGGTGCGCCCGGTTGGGCTTGCTCTTGAACTCGGGGTGGAACTGGACGCCCACGAAGAAGGGGTGGTCCTTGAGCTCGACGATCTCGACCAGGCGTCCGTCGGGGGAGAGGCCAGAGAACTCGAGGCCGACCTCCTCCAGGCCCTTGCGGTAGGCCATGTTGAACTCGTAGCGGTGGCGGTGCCGCTCGCTGATCTCGGCCGCGCCGTAGAGCTCGCGGACGCGCGAGCCGGGCTTGAGCACGCAGGGGTAGGCGCCGAGGCGCATCGTCCCGCCCTTGTCGACGACGCCCTCCTGGTCGGGCATCAGGTCGATCACCGGGTCCGGGCAGGACTCCTCGAACTCGGTCGAGTGGGCCTTGGGCTTGCCCAGGAGCGAGCGGGCCAGCTCGATGCAGGCGACCTGCATTCCGAGGCAGATCCCGAAGTAGGGGATCCGCTGCTCGCGCGCCCAGGTCGTGGCGCGGACCTTGCCCTCGATCCCGCGCTCGCCGAAGCCCGAGGCGACGAGCACTCCCGAGACGCCGGCCAGGAGCTTCTCGGGGCCCTGCTCCTCGATCTCCTCGGCGGCGACCTTGCGGACCTTGACGTTGCAGCGGTTGGCGATCCCGCCGTGGGTCAGGGCCTCGTACTTGGACTTGTAGGCGTCCTGCAGCTCGATGTACTTGCCGACCAGGGCGACCTCGACCTCGCTCACCGGCTGCTTGAGGGCCGAGACGACCTCCTCCCACTCGGTGAAATCGGAGCCGCGCGAGTCGACGTCGAGCATCGAGAGGATCACGCGGTCGAGGCCCTGGTCGCGCAGCACGAGCGGGATCTCGTAGATCGAGGTGTCCACGTCCTTCTCGATGAAGGTCGCCGACTCGTGCACGTTGCAGAAGCGGCTGATCTTGAGCCGGGTCTCCTCGGGCACGTCCCGCTCGGCGCGGCACACCAGCAGGTCGGGCTGAATGCCGATCTCGCGCAGGCGCCCGACCGAGTGCTGGGTGGGCTTGGTCTTGAGCTCGCCCGAGGCGCGCAGGTAAGGGAGCAGGGTCAGGTGAATGCAGAGGTAGTTGCCGCGGCCCATCTCGTAGGTCAGCTGACGGATCGCCTCCAGGAAGGGCAAGCTCTCGATGTCACCCACGGTCCCGCCGACCTCGCTGATCACGACGTCCGCCTGGGCCGAGAGCGAGCGGATCCGGTTCTTGATCTCGTCGGTGATGTGCGGCACGACCTGCACGGTCTTGCCCAGGTAGTCGCCGCGGCGCTCCTTGCGGATCACGTCGTGATAGATCCGCCCGGTGGTGAAGTTGCTGTCCCGCGTCAGGGGCGAGTTGGTGAAGCGGTGGTAGTGCCCCAGGTCGAGGTCGGTCTCGGTCCCGTCGTCGAGCACGTAGACCTCGCCGTGCTGATAGGGCGACATCGTGCCGGGGTCGACGTTGATATAGGGGTCGATCTTCTGCATCGCGACCTTCAGGCCGCGGTGCTCGAGCAGCATGCCGATGGAGGCCGCCGTGAGGCCCTTGCCGAGCGAGGAGACGACGCCGCCGGTGACGAAGATGTGGCGGGTGGGACCGCGCATGCTGAAGCGGTTGCGCACGTTGCCTCCTGAGGACCTCGTGGGTCGCCGTGTGAGGGCCGGACGGGCCCAATCCTAGGCGGAATCTGGTCTGGGACACGTTAAGGGGTCAACCCCGGCGCCGCCTATCCTCGCGTTGCCGGAGCTATGGGTTAGGTTAGCAAGCGGATCCCACGTCGCGAGGACAGGCCTGGAGCTGCTGGACGCCCAACTCTGGCTCGTCGATGAGGCCTTCGCCCGCTGGGCGGAGGAGCAGGGCACCGCTCTCGACACCGTGCAGGACGCGCGGGAGCGCGCGGGCGAGACCAAGGCCCTGTTCGAGGTCCTGATCGAGGACAACGCCGTCCCGATCGAGGCCGCCGAGCGCACGCTGACCGGCCCGCTGCAGCCCCTCTGCTGCGACGGCTGCGAGGCGCGCTTCGAGCTCGCGACGGGCCTGGTGGCCGTGCTCGGGCCCACGGCCTGCCCCGTGTGCACCGAGGGTACCCTCCAGCCGGGCTCCCTCCCCTCGGCCGAGGACGAGGACGAGGTCGGGAGCGACACGGTCTCGGTGCCCACGCCGCGTGAGGCGACCAAGGCCGGCCGCTTCGTCGGGCCCTACCGCCTGCGCCGCCTGCTCGGCGCGGGCGGCATGGGCAGCGTGCACCTCGCCGAGGGCCCCCGGGGCGAGGACGTGGCGCTCAAGCTCCTCGGCGGCGCCTACCTGGAGGAGGCTCGCCGGGAGCGCTTCGAGCGCGAGGGCGCCTTCTTGCGCGAAGTCGAGCACCCCAACGTCGTGCGGGTCCTCGACAGCGGGGTGGACGAGGAGACCCAGCGACCCTTCCTGGCGCTCGAGGTGATCGAAGGTCGCGACCTCGAGTCGATCCTCGAGGAGCGCGGCGCGCTCGAGGTCGACGAGGTCGTGGGCGTCCTCGACCAGTGCGCGGCTGCGCTCGCCTACCTGCACGCCAAGGGCTTCCTGCACCGCGACTTGACCGCGGCGAACGTCCTCATGACGCCCCACGGCGAGTGCAAGCTGAGCGACTTCGGCCTGGCCCTCGACCTCAACGACTCGGTGCGCCTGACCCTGACGGGCAAGGTGGTCGGGACCCCGGTCGCCATCGACCCGGCGGTGCTGCACGGCCAGGAGTGGTGCCCGGCGTCGGACCTCTACGCGATGGGCGTGATGGCCTTTCGCCTCCTGACCGGCGAGGACCCCTTCCCGGGGCGCAACGCCCAGGAGGTGTTCGAGAAGCAGATGTCGGTGATCCCGCCGCGGATCGACCAGCTGCGCCCCAACCTGCCGCCCTTCCTCGTCGACCTCGTCGAAGAGCTGCTCGAGAAGGAGACCGAGATGCGCCCCACGGCGCTCGAGGTCCGCGAGCGGCTGAGCGACAGCTTGCCCCAGGCGATGACGCTCGTGCAGCTCGCCCGCTCGGTCGGGGGCGACACCTCGGGCTGGGACACGCACGGCAGCGAAACCGCGGCGGACGACACCCACGCCCCGGGCGCCAGTCCGCCCAGCGGCGAGGTGTTCGCGCCTCAAGACAGCTTCCACCACTTCGAGATCGAGGCCGAGATCGGCCGCGGCGGGATGGGGGTCGTCTACCGAGCCCTCCACAAGAAGCTCCGCCGCCAGGTCGCGCTCAAGGTGCTGCTGCGCGGCTCGGTCGCCAAGCGCGAGGAGCGGCGGCGCTTCCTGCGCGAGGCGGAGGCGGCCGGCGTCCTCAACCACCCCAACATCGTGCCGATCCTCGACGCGGGGGAGCACGAGGGGCGGACCTTCATCTGCATGGACTACGTGCACGGCCGCTCGCTGCAGCGCGAGCTGCGCGACGCGCGGGTCGGCGAGGGCGGGAGCGGAGAGCACCTCCTGCCCCTCTTCGTGCAGGTCTGCGACGGCGTCCACCACGCCCACAGCCGGGGCGTGATCCACCGCGACCTCAAGCCCGACAACATCCTGGTGGACGAGCAGGGCAGCCCCCACGTGCTCGACTTCGGGATCGCCAAGCGCCTCGACCAGCAAGCCAACGAAGACAGCTCGGGCGCGCTCACGACCGAGGGCGACATCCTGGGCACCCTGCGCTACATGCCCCCCGAGCAGGCCGCGGGGAAGGTCGAAGACATCGACGTCCGCAGCGACGTCTACGCCCTGGGCTCGATCCTCTACGAGCTGCTGGCCGGCAAGACGCCCTTCAAGGGGACGATGGCCGAGGTCCTGCACCAGATCCACTTCGTCGAGCCCCCGCCCCCCAGCGCGCACAACCCCGATCTGCCCTGGGAGCTGGACGCGATCTGCCTGAAGGCGCTCGAGAAGGACCGCGACGAGCGCTATCAGTCGGCCCTGGCGCTCAAGCAGGACGTCTCGCGCTACCTCTCGGGCCTGCCGATCGAGGCCCGCCGCGCCACCCCGATCTACCGGCTGCGCAAGTGGGCCTACCGCAACAAGGGCCGCGCCCTGATGATCGGCGCGGTCCTGACGCTGGTCGCGATCCTGGCCACCGGCTGGGCGGTGACGGTGTTCGAGGGCGCCCGTCGCTACCGGGTCAACCTGCTCGACACGATCGAGAAGGGCTTTCAGCACTACGAGGCGGGCGAGTATCGCGAGGCCCGCGAGGCCTTCGTGGCGGCGGAGCGCAGCTGGGAGGTCCGCGGCGAGCTGGTCCGCCTCCCGAGCGAGCTGAGCCGCAAGATCTCGCTGGTCGAAGAGGCGCGCACCCCCAGCCAGCACGAGTTCGTGACGGGGCACCGCCTGGCCCGCTGGGCGCAGGAGATCCAGCAGCGCGAGGAGCGGGCCGAGGTCGAGCGCTTCCTGAGCGAGGCTCGCCGCTCCTTCGCGGCTGGCCAGCTGAGCGACGCCCGCACCAGCCTCCAGGTCGCCGCGAAGCTCGCCCCCCACGAGCCGCGCATCGGGCGGCTCTCGACCGAGGTCGCGCGGGCCTTCGTCGCCGAGGGGCGGCGGACCCTCGAGCTCTGCCCGCCCAACGACACCGAGCGCCGCCGCGCCGCGCTCGAGAACGCGCGGCGCTCCTTCCAGGCCGCCCAGCAGCTGGACGGAGCCAGCCGCGAGGCCGTTCAGGCGCTGCTCGACGTGGCCTCCGAGCTGGGTCAGCTGGCCGAGGCCGAGCGCGAGGCCGCCGTGCAGGGGCGGAACCGCGCCGAGTGTGCGCGCCTCGTCGAGCAGGGCACCTCCGCGCTCGAGCAGAACGAGCTCGAGGAGGCGCGGCGCGCCTTCGAGCAGGCGCTCGGCTTCGACGGCTCGAGCCGCCCGGCGCGCAACGGCTTGCTCCAGGTCGAGCGGCGCATCGCGCGGCGCCGGCGCCAGGAGGAGGAGGCCGCCGAGCGAGAACGCCGGGCGAAGGAGGACGGGGAGCGGAAGGCCAAGGTCCGGGCCTACCTCGCCGAGGCGCGCAAGGCCCTCGAGGAGGACGAGCTAGACGACGCCCAGGTGGCCTATATCAAGGCGCTGGCCTTCGACGGCGCCAACCGGGAGGCTCAGCAAGGCCTGGTCGAGGTCTACCGGCGCGAAGAGGGGCGCAAGCAGCGCGAGGCGCTGCGCGAGCGTCGCGGTCGGCTCGACGCCTTCCTCAGCGACGGCTCCAAGGCCCTCGAGCAGGGCCGGCGCGCCCTGCGCGGCGGGCGCGACCCGAGCGACGTGCGAGAGCGCTACTTCTCCGCGCTGGAGTCGGTTCGCAAGGGGCTCCTGATCGACCCCAGCCACCGGCCTGCTCGCCAGCTGCTCTACAAGATCGCGGCCGAGCTGAGCGTGATCCTGATCGACCAGGGCTACCCCGAGCTGAGCACCTTCGTGCGCCAGATCGGCGGGGTGCCCCAGGACCTCGAGGTCGAGCTCCCCCGCGACCCCGTGCTCGAGGTGGTCGAGGCCAGCGCGGTCAACCTGCGGACGGCCTTCAACGCCGCGATCGTGTTCCAGCCGACGCGGGTGTTCCTCCCGCTGCGCCAGAAGCTGCAGAAGCTGAGCGGAGAGCGCTTCCGCGCCCGGATCGAGGTCCGCTCCCAGGTCGCCAAGAAGGGGCTGAACACCGAGGTCTACATCGAGGCCCTGTGGGTGTTCCTCGAGGACAACGTCAAGAAGACCAAGAAGCTGCTCGGCAAGATCTCCTTCGAGGGCGGGCCCTACCGGCGGATCGTGCAGCTCGACAGCAGCCGGCGGCGAATCGTTCGACCCTTCGCGCAGGCGCGTCAGTTCGACGCCAAGCCCTACGTGCAGAAGGTCGAGACCTTGGTCCTCCAGGCGGTCAAGGAGGCGCTCAAGCCGCCTCCGCCTCCGCCCAAGAAGCCCAAGGAGGAGCCGAAGTAGGGACGAGTGCCGGGAGGACGCCGCAGCGGAGCCCCGGGCGGGGCTCAATAGAGCGGCGGAATCAGGAGCTCCTGCCCGACGGTCAGGTGCATCGGGTCATCGATCCCGTTGGCCTCGGCGATGATCCGCCACTCGCCCGGGTTCCCGTACTCCTTGCCCGCGATCCAGGAGAGGGTGTCCCCCTCCTTGACCACCCGCCGCTTGGTGTGGTCGGGCGAGTGGCGGGGCTTGGCCTGCAGCTGCTCCTGCTGGGTCGAATACTCGAGGAAGGTGCAGTTGGCGACCGCGCGCACGGGGGTTCCGTCGTCGAGGAACATCGTGAAGCGGATCGAGAGCGACTGCAGGATGCACTTGAAGTTGAGCTTCTTGCCCCACACGAAGAGCAGGTGGGGGGGACGGTGCTTGTCCGGGTGGACGAGCTGGCAGACCTCCAGCTTGTCCGTCCACTGGCGCACGTCGCGCGCGGCTCCCTCGAGCTCGTAGGCGTCGAAGAAGAGCTCGACGTTGAGGCGCATCGCAGCACCGCTCGTCCACTCATAGAGCGGTGAGTCGAGGCCCTGGATCGTGTGCTCGGCCCAGGGAGCCACCTTGCTGAAGGTGTACTCACGCGGGTTGAAGCAGACGTCGAACTCGTCCGACGTGTCCAGGTTCTTGATCTTGGCCTTGACCAGCGACATGACTGGGCCTCCGCTCCAAATCCTACGACATCAAACCGCGACGCTCTCGCTCGATCGTGAGCTCGCGCTTGATCTGGGCGTAGAGCTGGTTCACCAACAGGCTAAGGTCCTGCGGTGCCGTGGAAAGACTAGCTGACTCGAGCTCGCTGCTTTGCGAGGGCGCCTGGCCGCCGCTGTCGGTCCCGCCCGGGTCGACGTTGGCTGCCCGCGAGTAGAGCACCTCTTGGGGACGCGCCGGCGGCTCGCTCGCGCCGCTGGGGGCGCCCGCCGCGGCCAGGCTGCCCGGTCCTGCGACGAGGTTGGTGTGCTCCATCTCGGGGAAGCTGGCCGGCCTCGGCCCACGCGCGGCCGGACCCGCGACCGGGCCAGGCATGCGGGCTGGCGAGCTGGGAGCCACCAGCGCAGGCCCCGAGCCGTCCCAGCCAGAGGCAGGCTGCGAGCCACGCGCACCCCAACCCTGGGGTCCGCGCGGGAGCGCCCCCGGAGCCCCAGCCGGCGGGCGAGCGCCCGCGACCTGACCCGCGCTGGAGCGAGGCGCGCCGGGGTGTCCCGCGCCGGGGAGCGCGTAGGAGCCGGTCGGAGGCGCGAAGGCGCCGCCGCTCGTGGACCCAGCGCCGCTCGCGCGGTTGTAAACCTGCGCGGCCAGGCGGTCGCTCGCGCGACCCGCGCCGCCGGGCGCGCTGCGCGTCAGGCCGAGCGAGCGCGGGGCCGAGCCGCTCGGCCAGCCGGGGATGGGCGAGCCGCGTCGCCCCGTCGAGATCGTGGCGCCGGCGCCCGCGGTCGGGCCGCGCCAGTCGGAGCTGCCACCGCCAGCCGAGGAGCCGGGTGCTCCCCCGCGGGAGAGGACGCGGACCAGCGTCCGCTCCGCCCGCGGCGAGAGCGCGCCGCTACGAGACGTGGTCTGCGAGCCCAAGCCGCCGCCAATGGGCCCGCCGCCCATGGGGGCGCCGGGCCCGCCGCTGCCCGGTTGGCTGGACTGGAGGAAGCGAACCAGGGACGAGCGCGGCGCGCTCGCGCTGGAGCCGCCGCCGACGCCGTAGTCGAACACCGGCTGCTGGCCCTGGAGTTGGCCCGCTGCCAGGGACTGCCAACGAGGTCCGCTGCCGCCGAAGAGGCTGCCGGCTGGGGCGGAGGCGCCGCCGCGCAGGAGGGTCAGCGAGGGGCGGCCCTGCGAGAGAGATCCGCTGCCGCTGCCGAGGCCCGGCACGATCCGCGGCGAGCGATCGGCGCCGTGGGCCAGGTCGAGGATCGAGCCGCCCGCAGCGCCCGCGGCTCCGCCGGCGAGCAATCCGCGGCTGAGCCCCGTGGCCGGGCGGCCGAGCTCGTAGGCAGCCAGCCCTCGCCAGCCGCGAGCGGGGACGCCACCGGCGTGGCCCCGGGCGGCCCCGAGGGCGTCGAAGCTGCCCAGGCTGAGCGCGCTCCCCTGAGGCAGCGAGGAGAACCCGAAGAGGTGTCGCGAGAGGTCCGAGCCCGAGCTGGCGGCGCCAGCGCTCGCCAGCGGGTAGCTGGAGCCTGGCTGCGGGCGCCCTGCGGCCCCGGCCAGGGTCACGCTGGGGCTCCGGTAGCCGCCGCTCTGCCCGCCCGAGAGCGAGAAGCGGGGGCGCGACCCCATGGGCGCGCCGGCGCCGCTGAGGGAGGCCTGCGCGGCGCCTGCCGCGGCGCCTGCCTGGCTCCTCGCGACGAGGGCCTGGGCAGGGCTCATGCGGGCGGCGCCAGCGCCCAGAGCGTAGGAGCCGCCGGGAGCGAAGGAGCCGCCCGCGAAGGCGGCGCTCGGAGCATTGGCGCCAGCAGCGCCAGGAGCGAAGGAGCTGCCCGGAGCGAGGGAGCCGCCGCGTGCCCACAGGCTCCCGGGGAGGCTGAGCCCGCGCGGTCCGACCAGGCCGCTGAGCGCGGAGGCAGAGCCGCCCAGCGAGCTGGCCGGCGTCCCGCCAGCGGCGAAGGCCATGTGGGCCCCGCCCGTCAGCTGGCCTGGGGTGCGATCTGGCGCCAGCGGTCCGCCGCTGAAGCCGGCGGCGCGGCCCGCGCCGCCGCCGATCCAGTTCATTCCAGCTCGGCGCAAGGCCGCGGGGGCGGGCCCGATGAACGAGCCGCTGCGCTGGCTTGCTGAGGTGCCGCTGCTGAGCCTGGCGTCGAAGCCCTCGCCGCCGAAGGAGCCCGCGGCGAAGCCGCCGCCCGCAATACCGCTCGACGCGCGAGCGGGGAGCGTCAGCGAGCTGCCCAGGCCCTCGTAGCCGGCACGAGGTTCCGAGCTAGACGCCGCGGAGGCCAGGGATCCAGCGAAGGGGGAGGCGCCCTCCGAGGGGCCGCTGCTGGCGAGCAGGTCGCCGATCGTGCGCCCCATGCTGCTGGGGGTTCGGGCCAGAGGGCCGGAGAGGGGGAACGCCCCCAGCCCCCCTGCCGCGGCGCCGCCAGCGGGGCTCGGCCCCGCGAAGCTGGGGAAGCCGAAGGACGCGAAGCCGGGGAAGCCGCCGCCAGGCCAGGAGAACGATCCCGCGGAGGTCGAGGCAGCCTGCGTCGGGCTCGCGGAGAGCCCAGACCTGCCGAACCCGCTCAGGCCGCCGAGCTCACCCGAGAAGGAGGGGAGTGCGAAGGAGAGTCCAGGATAGGAGGACGAGGAGAAGCTCCCCTCGAGGGCGGAGGAGTCGAAGCCGCCCAGGCTGGGGAAGTCCCCTCCAGCCGGGCTGCCGAGCGCGAGGGAGCCCAAGGACCCCATGCGGAAGCCAGCGCCGCCGAACCCGCCGAAGCCGCCCAGGCCTGCCAGGCGAGGGAAGGCGCCCAGTCCGCTCGGCAAGCCGAAGCCGCCCATGCTGGGCATGGAGAAGCCGCCCACGCCGCCCAAGCTGGGCATGGAGGAGCCGCTCCCAGCCATGGAGAGGCCGCTCATGCCGCCCATGCTGGGCATGGAGAAGCCGCTCATGCCGCCCATGCTGGGCATGGA
>MDTG01362169.1_pt1 | contig 21093 bp, 24 predicted proteins | sample 811421 | NCBI WGS metagenome assembly MDTG01 (sample SAMN05326645, study PRJNA326480) | marine metagenome | isolation source: seawater | place: Pacific Ocean: South East | collected 2011
ACATGATCTGCAAATGAACTAATTAGTTCGATTAAATCGGAACTATTGTCTGCGACGATAGATAACCGACTTGATTGCTCTCGGAGCAACCAGAAAAACACAACATTTATAAAGACTGAGACTACCAAGGCAATACCAAGCCACATACTAATTTCCATCTTTATACTCCACACGCTTCTTTTTCTCTTCGTCAAGAATGGCTCTATTTTCCTCTATAGCGCGTTTTACTTCGCTACCTACCTTACCACCCTCCGAAGAGATTTCGCGCTTAATATGAGGCATTTGTGGCACTCTATTGAGCTTTATTGAGTCGCAGGAGATACAACTCCCCTGCTCCTCAAAAATACCATGAGATACCTCAAAATATTCTCTACAATCTATGCATTTGTATACATATCTGGGCATTATTGAATGCTCGTTTCAATATTTTGCTTTTGTTGGCTTGGAACTTCCACCGATGGGGGGTTCATTACAACCAATTCACCAGAATCGTCAACTTGGATTTCAAATCCTTGTAGGACTGGTGTGATGTCCGATTGCTCAATTAGAGACTTTTGTAGTGCCATCATGATTGCTCCAATGGCTTGACTCGATAATTTATGATTCATTTTTTACTCCTTTTTTTAAAACAATTATACCACTATTAATAGTGATTGTCAAGTATTTTTTTTAAAATGGTATTTTTCCAGTGATTATGTCCTTCAACATAACCCAATCACATGCTTTTGCCCACAATGGTCTTTTGAACGCTGCTGGTTCATTTTTTTCAAAAACATAGTGGCCAGTCCAAGCAAATGGATATACCACGAATGGGGACAACACCAATAGTGGCCAGAGAGATAATTTCATACAAACCACAATGAAACTAAGTGTTGCTAATTGACCTAAAACATGCATTCTTCTACACCACTTATTTTGGTGTAAAGTAAGATAGTGTTTATAATATTGACTAAAGGTCATTCTTTATCTCCTTAACATAGTCTATTAGTTTAATAGTCGGGCTCCAGTTTAATTCGTCTATAGATTGTGAGATATCTGCTTTCGTGTTTCTTGCTTCGCCCGGTCTACCTGGTAGATATTTTTTGTCTCCACCAAACATATCTGCAAGTTCATTAATCGAATAGTTTTTTCCAGTACCTAGATTATAAGCTTTGGCACCCCTGTCTTGATCGGATATTGCAATCAGGCCAGAGCATATGTCAAATACGTGAGTAAAGTCCCTCCGTTGCTCTCCGTCTCCAACTATAGTAAGGGGGTTGTTGTTCGCCATTTGCCTCTCGAATATAGCGACTACTGGGGTGTATTGTCCTATTTGAGGATTTCTTGGACCATATACATTGAAAAAACGCGCAATACCACTTTTAATTTTAAAAATCTCAGTGTACATCTTGATAGTCTCTTCTCCTTGCCACTTTGCAAAAGCATAAGGGTTTAAAAGCACACCTCCATAGTAAGTACTAGAGCCTGCATATACAACCATGCAATTGTTGTTTCTTGCAAACTCACAAACAACAGCTGTGCCATATGAATTGTTTTCACAAGTGTAGAGAGGGTCTTTAAAGGATGGTTGTATCCTTGCTTCTGCGGCGAGGTGAAATATTGTATCTACACCCTGTAATTTCTCATGATCTTCGACCATTACTTTCTTAAAATCGTCAAATATATAATCTGCTTTTAGATTGCAATTTTCTTTTTTACCAAAAGATAGGTCATCAATCACAACAACCTTGCAATCTTTGGTTTCAATTAAAATGTCCACCAGATTACTACCGACAAAACCACAACCACCAGTGACTAAAACTTTTTTCATTACCTTATTCTCCCTTTAGAACAATAATTTTAAAATCATAAAAATACAGCCCATCTATATTTGTACTAACAAAACAATCAATTGCATGCTCTGGTGTTTCAACAATTGGGCTTCTATCATTAAAGCTTGTGTTTAGTAGTATTGGCACACCTGTTTTTTCATCCCATAGCCTAAGAAAGTTGTAATACCATTGATTATCCGATTCCTTTACAGTCTGTAGTCTACCAGTGTCATCATAGTGTACAACTGCTGGTACTAAGCTTGTTTTTTCTTTTTTAAACTTTATTGCAAACGACATGTACGGGCTGTCAATGTCTTCCACAAACCAATCGGAGACCTTATCTCTCATTATTGATGGGGCAAATGGCCTGTACCATTGTCGATGTTTGACTTTTTGATTAATTATATCCTTCATTTTATCGCTACGGGGATCTGCCAGTATGCTTCGATTCCCTAGAGCGCGGCGGCCAGATTCAGATGGGCCACCAAAAACAGAAATAATTTTTTGATCATCTATCATATCTAATACGAAATCATCATCCACTTCCTTTATTGTTAAATTATTCTTTGAGGATATGTATGACAACACCTTTTCTTTGTTTAGATACTTTCTCCCCAAATAGCTTGTTCTGTTTGCTGGGTTGTTGTATATTCTCGGATTCTTTAGCACTGAGTGCCATAGATATCTTGCACTACCAAGACACAATCCTGAATCATACGGGACAGGGTCGGCAAATATTCCTTCTATCATTGGAAATGTTTTTTTGATTTTTCCCACCAAAACACAGTTTAGACTAACGCCCCCAGAGAAACATATGTTTTTGGCAGCGGTTTCTTCAATAAATGGACCAATAATTTTATTAACCTCTTCTTCCGTAAAAGCTTGGAGAGATGCTGCTATGTTAAACCTTTCTTCTTCAGAGGTATCAGCTATTTGCTTAAGTTTAGAAAAGTCAACTAGCGATGAATCAACATTAAACAAATCTTTGTACAAAGGCATGCCTACCGTTGCCATTGCCATTACGCTGCCGCATTGATTTCCTATAGGATAACCTGTGCTTAATCCCATTACCTCAGATGTACACCGATCCCACAAAAATCCAAAATTTAGAGCATTCAAAGAGAAAGTCTTTAATCGAGTAATCTCAGTATCTTTACCCTGAAATATACTAAAAGATGTTGAATTCCAACCCTCTTCAACTCCGCCACCGTCCATAGTTATAATTAAAGCCTCTTCAAAGTCGCTAGTAAAAAAGGCATTTGCGGCATGAGATAGATGGTGAGACACCTCCAGAAAATACCCACCATTCTTGTCTGTTATCTCGTTCATTTGTGCAACAACCTCGGGATCATAGCAACCTAAGTTAAAATCTACGCCACTTCCTGGTTTGCCCCATTTTGAAATCCCCTGTTTCTGAAACATACCCCAGTTCCCAAGAGTAAAGTAGGAAATTTCTGCCAAGACATCTTTTGGTGCAAACTCAAAAGCCATCGCCAATCCATCACCAATTGGCTCTTTTTTTCTTAAGAATCGCTCCAACTCTTCATGAATAATTGGCACACCATCTTCCAACACACAATAGGACACGTCATGTCCAGATTGAAATCCTAAAATTTTAGTCATTATTTGCAACTCCCTTTTCTTTACTTAAATCACTCTCATACATCATGATCGCCAAGTCTTTTAGTTTTGTCTTCGAGCTCCAATTCAATTTATTATTTGCTTTTGTCGGATCACCTAGCAACAATGGTACCTCATGTGGTCTTAGCAACCTCTCATCAAAATCCACATAAGTCTCTACATCCAACCCAGCGTGTTCAAAAACTATGTTTAAAAACTCTCTAACTGAATGTGTTTCACCTGTCGCTATCACATAATCATCGGGAGTTTCTTGTTGTAGCATTAGCCACATCGCTTCGACGTAGTCTCCTGCGAAACCCCAATCTCTCTTCGCATCCAAATTGCCCAAATATAATTTATCTTGCAATCCTAATTTGATTCTAGCGGCGGCTCTAGTAATCTTTCTAGTTACAAAAGTCTCTCCCCTTCTTGGAGATTCATGATTAAACAATATGCCGCTGCTTATAAAGAGACCGTAAGATTCTCTATAGTTTCTACATATGTTGTGGGAAAAAGTTTTTGCACAAGCATATGGGCTAGCCGGTAAGAAGTTGGTAGTTTCTGATTGTGGGTGTTCTGGGTTATCTCCGAACATTTCCGAGGAAGATGCTTGATAGAATTTTATATTCTTGTTGCTCAAGCGAATGGCCTCTAGTATGTGAAGCGTACCTAGTGCGATGTTTGACACCGTCTCGATTGGAACTTCAAACGAAACCCTAACATGAGATTGAGCTGCAAGATTGTATATTTCATCTGGTTGGTATTCGCTGATTAGCCGATACATTGTAGAGGAGTCATGGAGCGAATAATATCTTAGAGAAAAATTTTCATCTTGTATGTGATCTATTCTTTTTGTACTTAAAATGCTAGTTCTTCTTTTCAGCCCTACAACTTTATAGCCCTTTTCTAACAATAGCTCTGCTAAGTAGCTACCATCTTGCCCAGTAACCCCGGTAATAAATGCTGTTTTTTTATATTCTCTACTCATTTGTTCTCCATTTTTTATACCACAAAGCTGTTTGCAACAAACCATCTTCTAAGGAGGTAAATTTATACTCTCCTATTAATTTTTTCAACTCTTTATTGGAGGCATCTTTCCTATATTGTCCATCCAAAAGACCATTGAATCCGATTTTAACATCTTTATTTATCACCCTCTTGCATATTTCTAAATGTTCTTTTATTGAATAGTTTTCATCCGGAGCAACGACAATTGGCAAAGAACCATGGTGTACGGGCAACAAAAGAGTTATTATCTCTGCTAAATCATCAACATACAAATGTTGCCTCAAAGGAGCACCAGTTCCCCAAAAAGTCAAAACATCTCCATCTTTTGAATTACAAAACTTCTTTATCATGCTGGAGATAAAATGAGACGTGTCGTTATCAAAAGAGTTGTTTGGACCATATATGTTTGACGGTGTAAAGCAATTATAATTTACACCATAACATTCGCTATAGTATTTGCTTTGTAAAAACAATATTCTTTTTGCATATGCATATCCATAATTTGTTTCAGTTGGCTCTCCAATCATTAGGTGGCCTTCATTCATTGGATATGAATCACATACATCAGGAAAACAACAAGTACTCAAACAGGACATAACCCTGGTTATACCAGCGCGGTATGCCTGATGTATGACGTTTATGTTGATTAAGTTGTTTAGGTATAAGAATTCCGCCTGATTGTTTACAGAGTCTTTAATGCCACCTACTCTAGCAGCAAGATGAATTATTGCATCTGGTTTTGTATCCATTAAGAAGTCATAAAACCTGTCCTTGTCGGTTATATCACAGTCAGTAGACGACATATAGATCCAGTTGGGTTTGTATTTTTTCATAGCGGTTCCAATAAATCCGCTACCGCCAGTGACTAAAACTCTATCGTACATTGTCTTCATCCCATACAGTAAACATTGCTATTGCCATTTTTTCTTCCACGCCCTCTTTGAGAAAGTTGCTAGCACAGTGAATCGTACTTCGATCAAAAACTATAACATCTCCAGGATGCCAAGTAATTGCAGTGTCTAATTCTAAACCAGTTAAGTCTTTGTAGGGTTGGTGTGTTAAATATTTTTCATAGTGGTCTTTGTTAAATTCAACATTGCTTGTAATATGTTTGTTTGTTCTTTGGCTATACCTACTCTGCTTGAGTAAAGCCTCTATTTCTTTTATTTTTTCTTGTGTACAAGAGAATGTTCCAGTTGAGTAGGTTATTTCTTTTCCCATATTGTTTTTCATGTGAAATAGAAGATCTTGGGCATCTGTAATGTGGATGAAGCTATCACTTGAGTCTTTAAAGAAGTGGTCTGTGTTTGAGTCCCCGTCGTAGCTAAAGAGAGAACTTTGTCCATACCATCGCTGTTTAAACAATAAAGTATATGTATCACTTTCACCCTTTACATACAAAGGTATTAGTATGTTTTTGTGAGGTATTAATGAAGAATCTTTACCCATATCAGCATGAATTCTAAGTGGGTATTTGTTTTTTATAAAGTGAGCCGGAAAATCACCCAGCGATATTTTATATCCCAAAATTGGTTCAATTTTCGAACCAATAATCTTCAAAACTTCTGATTGTAATTCAATCTTAGTTTTTCTGGAGTCTTCTCTATCTACCATTCTTAAGTTATTGCTTTTTTCCTCGAGGTCAATCAGGATGTCTATTTCTTCTTTTGATAAGATATCCTTGTATACCCGAGGTGTTGACTCTAGTGATTTGATTTTTTCAATTGCTTCTTCACTATAGAATGTCATAGTCTGATTTCTCCATCCTTATTTACTACGTGAGGGTATGGCATAGGGATCAACAGAGACCCTCCATCATCTAAGTATTGCTTCTCTCTTTTTACTATTTCATCCTTAAAGTACCAAGGAAGGACTAGCATATAGGATGGACTTAGATCCCTTGCTTTTTCCTCAGAGATCAACTCAATGTCTGTTCCGAGAGTTTTTAGACCAACCTTTTTAGGATTGCGTTCGCTAATGAATGGCATAATTTCTTTTGTAATACCAAACAATTGTAGCAACATATTACCTTTTGTCGAAGCGCCGAGGCCAAACACTGAATTTCCTGATTTGATCTCGTTGGACATAACTCCAACTACCTTATTTTTCATCTCGACAACCTTATTGTGGAAATCAATATACGTTTGTTTTTCACCTAAATTCATTCCTTCTTCGATTTTCAATAATTCTAGCATTCTGTTTGTTTTTTGCTTGTGAGACTCAACATGAGTTATCATCACTCGAACACTACCTCCGTTGACATCATTCTCCTCTGCATCATATATTTCTAAGTCATGTCTGTTCATTAGGGTCTGTAGAGTTGACAAGGAGTAGTATTCCAAATGTTCATTGCAAATATCATAAAAATTAATATTTCTCAACATTGCCGGCAAATAACTCAATTGAATACAAAAAACTCCATCTTCATGCAAAAACTCCTTGATTGTTGAAATAAATTCATTTGGCTTATCAATGTCATAAAACATTGCACAAGAAGTGAATGCTTTTACCTTATTGGTACCCACTGCTTTACTAACAGAATCTCGAGAGAAATAATCATTTACTATGTTGATATCCTCAGCAACATTTGACCAATCAATGTTTTCAGCTGGTTCGATTCCTCTCCGGTTCAAATTGTCTGGAAAGTAGGACAGCATCGTACAATCGTTTGCGCCGATATCTAGAACATAATCACCTTCCTCCAGGGATACTCTACTGGTCACATCTTGAACCACCTCAAACAAGTCTGCTCTCATAGTGTCGCTAACAGCCGATCTATAAAAATATTGTTTATACAGAAGGTCTGGGTTCACTGTTTCTTTGAGCTGTAGCAAGTTGCATTCCTTGCACAAAACAAGGGTGTGAGGAACCTTTATTTGTGATAGTGGATTACCTTCATTTGTTTCCACAAAGGTCGGGGACAGAAATTGATCTTCGATTCTGATGACCTCTTCTAGATCACTAGAGTTGCAAATTCTGCACTTTTCTAGGTTATTATATACTTTCATCATTTTTCTCCTTCTATTCTTTTGTGTGTTTGTTGATGATGTTTGATACGAACAGCACATCTTCTTCGTTCATATACGGATGATTTGGAATGTAAAAGCCGTATTTATCAACAATGTTGCTATTCTTTAGTTCTTTTTTTCCATACTCTTTAATGTAAAAAGGTTGAGTTGACATAGATCCACAAATTAAAGGACGAACCTCCACATTGTTAGTAATTAAATCCTTAACTATATCACTTCTTTTTGGGCTTATTACAGGATAAGCAAAATTAGAAACATAAGTATTGTCTCGTGAAGCAATTTTCCAATAATTATTTTTAATATACTTTTGATACAAAAAGAAGTTTTCATTCCTAGCTTCACTAACCTCTTGCAACCTTTCGACTTGAGATAGACCAATGTATGCTTGTAGGTCTGTGGATCGAACGTTTAGTCCGGAATAATAAAAGGTATATAGGGATTCGAATTCAGAAACTCCCCATTCAGATCTAAGCTTTTCTTTAGTATCATCGGACAAATCTCTATCCCACCCATGACTCCTAACAGCCTTTAGTATTTCATACATCTCAAAACTATCAGTTGACACAAAACCACCCTCTATTGTTGAGATGTGGTGGCCAAAATAAGTAGAAAAACTAGACATTAGTCCAAATGTGCCAAGATTTTTATTTTTGTATTTAGAGCCCATTGATTCACAAGCATCTTCCAAAAGGATAATGTTGTGTTGATTACACAGATCAACAATGCGATCCATATCCGGCACCAGACCTAAAACAGAAACTAAGATTAGTGCTTTTGGTGAATGTTTTTTTATAATATCCTCAAAAGCATTAATGTCTATAGATAAGTCCTGTAGGTTGACGTCGCATATGATTGGCTCCAAACCTAGTTGCATCACTGGAGATAAGTCTGTTGCCCATGCAAGGGCTGGTACAACTACCTTGTCTCCTTTCGCGATCTTGTTTGTCTCCAAAAGAGATAGCAACATTAACAGGTTTGCTGATGAACCTGAGTTGCAAAAAACACTGTACTTTGAGCCGATTATTTTAGACCATTTTTCTTCGAGCTCTATTGTAACTGGTCCTTTTGTCAACCTAGGGTATGACTTTAGCCATTCGATTAGGTCATCAATGTCGTTCTTGTTTATTGTATCTTTTACCAATGATATCATATTTTAATCCTTTATTATCTTCCAGTTTTTTGGAAATAAATCTTGTATACTCAAATGTGAGTTTCCTGGTCCAAACCAATTGGACGGGCATATGATTTTTTTGCCCTCATTCTCATTAAGATAGGCAGCCCACCAACCATATGAAGAGTTAGCTATAATATTATTTTTCATCCTAGACATCAAATAGAAATCACATACATCATCCCCAGTATCTACAAAATCCTTTGATAAGTGTGAAAAATTCTCTCTACACCAAGATATATCGTCGCTGAAGAATACGAATCTTTTATTACTTCCCATGGACTCAAGTGCCTTTGTGTAATAAGAGGGTGTTAGATTGTGGTGAAAATTTTTATATTTTAGATAATCACCTCTCCTAACATGCACTGCGCAAGTGTTTGGGTCGTCTAAAAGATCTGCATAATTTTCCTCTAAGAACTGTGAGATCTCTTTGGGTGCTTCAAACAAGGTTCGCATTTCTTGCTCGAGATGTTCAAAATACCTAACAGACTGATAATATCCGGACAAACATAGTCCACTCTTATATTCAATTGGCTTATATGAAAAATAATGTTCGTCTGTGTGTTTGAATGATGGGTTAAATTTTGTGCTATCAAAGACGATCTTCCTAAAGATTGTTTTTCTTAGCTTTTGCCTATGCTCCATGGTGTGAGGAGATAATGCTAGCACATTTTCGCTACACACAAACTCATCACCATTGTCATGCGCTACCGCATACGCGGTTGCAATTTGGAACATTTGATTGCCCATTCGGCCTAGTGGTTGAACAAAAATCATATATTCAAATCCTCTCTTAGGTAATTTAGATATATAAAGTCTTCCGCAGTGTTCATGTTTTTTACTAAATCTAAATTATTTTGTATGTGCTTAGATTTTTCTTGATACAACTCTTCACTTAGATCACTCAAGTCTTTCAAGTCTTCTAAAAAAATTACACCATCAACATCAAAATATTTGTCTATACTTCTAGATCCCCAATATATTGGTATTGTCCCTGTGGAAAAACAATCTGTTAGTTTTTCACAATAATAATCATCATAGACTCCATTTTCCATAGCTATGGAGAACATGTAATCTTTTAATCCTAAAATTTTTCCACTCTCTACACCAAAGTCCGTATTTATTGTCGATGGTAATTCTCTTTGTCCAAAACCTCTGCCGTAGTGATCAACAACGTTTTCATATTTTTTGATCATTTGTTGTCTGTAGTTGTGTCCGGGACACATTCTCTTGTTTGATCCTATAAATGATATGAGTTTTGTTTTTTTATAGATTTGTTTATTTTGGATCCAAGAGCTAGCAGGAGGTTGGGAGTATTTAAAGAAGTCTGGGTCTTCAACCAGAAGTCTTCTATCGTATGTAAATATGTTTCTATACAAGTCTTTGTAGTGATCGGTATTTGCCAATATCATCTCTACTAGACCAGGCAAAATTACAGAAGATTCACATAGCCATCCGTAATTAATTTTGCTGGGATCTACAGGTATATCAATTACACCGTGATCTATGTGGAATGAAACAGGTGATTCATGCAACCCCTTGTCCCACTCGACATATTTATTTTTATTAAAAGCAGTTGAACACACTTCATGTGAGAATGATCCTCCAACCATGTTTAATTTAGTTTTCATTTTACGTCTCGACTCATAGCGTATCTCTTAGTTTTTGTTGTTCTATTTTTATACTTTCCCAATAGCTGTCATGTTTCTCGCGATGTCTTGTTAGATTGTCTCCATGAGATCTATAAAACAAAACCACATCTTTCATGTTCCTAATGTTCATGTTGTTTCTGAGGGCATTCATCCACAAGCCATAATCTTCAGCTGCATACTTTGGAGAATCTTTATATCCTCCAATTGCCAAAATCTTGTCTCGCCTATAGACAACTGTTGGGTGGTTTATAAACCAAGATGACTCCAAACCCTTTTGTTTTGTTATGACTCTGGGGTGATTTGTTTTGTAGTTATCGGGAAAAACTTTCATTTGTCCCCCCAAAATATCAACATCGGGATTCTTATTCATATACTCTAATTGTTTTTCAAGTCTATCATGAAACATTATGTCATCAGAATCCATTCTTGCTACCAAGTCATAAGTACAATTTTTCAATCCTGTGTTTAACGCTATTGAGATATTGTTCTTATCTTCTTCTCTAGCACAATTATAAAGTTTAATCTTGTCTTCGTTTGAATATTCAGCCAACACCTTTAGTGTTTCAGGGTTCGTACTAACATTGTCCACTATGACTATTTCATAATTTTCAATAGTTTGAGCTAAGCAGCTATCAACAGCCTCTTTTAAGAAGTTGGGATTCGTGTTGTACACTGGCATCAGTATGGAAATCATAATTCCCCCACTTGTTGTTCTATTGTCTTAATTTTCAATGTTTTAATCAAATCTTTTTTTGAAGACAGTGTTCTGTCAACCTTGCTAGTTTCTTTCGGTGTGATGTCTATGTTCAAATCAAACCTTTCATTGATTAGTTGTAATAATTCATATTTTGAAACTTCGTTTGAATGCAGGTGAAATAGGTCCTCCACATACAAGTCGTTGTCGATAATTTGATTACACAGTTCGCCATAGTGTTTAGTGGTAATCCCGTTCCAAAAATGGTTTGTAAAGCCGTTGATTGCTCCGCCACGGCTGCTCTTTACCCACTCAACTAGAGATGCGTTTTTGTGAACTTCTTCGCCTATTATGCTAGTTCTGAGCACCATGCAGTTCTTGGGCTCACCGAGAGACTTGGATTTACCATACTCATCTTTACAATCATGAGAGGATTCTTCATTATATTGACCTTCAGACCCCGAGAAGACACAATCGGTTGTAATGTGTATTAATTTTATGCCTTGTTTTTGACAGAAGTTAGCTAATTCATGAGGAAAGATCGAGTTTATGTAAATACTTTTTGTAATATCTTTCTCCATAAAGGGCTTTATGATACCAATACAGTTAATAATATAATCACACTTTGGTATATTGTCAAGGCTTGTTGTTAAGGCATCAAAATAAAAAACACTCTCTTTCCTGGCAACAGACTCAGATCTGAATGAGCAGATAATTTCCTTATTGTTTTGCTCCAAAAACACATTGGCCACACTCGAACCTAACATGCCAGTGGATCCTAAAATTACTATTTTTTTCATCTGTAATTCTCCTCCCAGATATTCCATTTGTCATAATCAAACCTAATATCATCCCCCTTGCTCTCGTCTAGAGTTGATGTTGAAAAGAACATCAGGATAGTATTTTCTTCTAGTGTCTTAAAGCCATTTGCATATCCCGGAGGTATATATAACACACAGGGAGATTGGCTAGTTAGGGTTGTCTTAAAGATCTCCTCAGAGTCTAGATTGACAGCTCCAACCAAAGCAGAGCCCTTAGGTACATAAACATATTTTCCTTCTTTTCTATGCCCATGCCATGCTCTAATAAAATTTTTAGAGTGATTTTCAACTTGATAAAATCTTTTGACTTGTGCAAAATCAAAATCATTAACAAACCTTAGATAACCTCTGTCATCGGCAAATAGACCACCACTTATTTTTTCTATCTTAGAATTCATAAAGTTTCCTCATATAAGCAGCATTTGAATATACCAAATCATTAACGTTTTTAACTCTTTTTTCATAAATTAAGTTTGAAATTTGAGATATTCCATCTCGTATGTTGAACCTTGGCTCCCAGCCAGTATCTAAAAATTTTTGATTAGATACTCTGTAATTCCTAAGGTCTTCAAATTTCATTTCCGTATATGTCACGGAGCAATCTGGGATGACGCTTTTTATCTCTTTTGCCAAGTCAGATATGACAAAGTTCTCATAAGACAAGTTATATAGTCCACTAATTTGATTTTCTATTCCGTGCAATATTGCCGTTGACACATCCCTTACGTGCAACAAAGGTCTCCACTGTTGGCCACCAAAAACAGTGAGCGGCTTCCCAGAGGCAGCCTTCATGGAGAGGATGTTAGCAACTAGATCCAACCTCATCCTAGAATGTAAGTCTCCAAGGCCAAAGAGGGTGCCTAATCTAAAAACCAATGCATTTGGCTTGTTCTCGAGAACATATCTTTCGGCCTCTAATTTAGTGGCAGCATATAAAGAAAGAGGATTTGGCTCAGCTGCCTCAGTTATGAGGTCGTTATTTACACCATATACGGAACAAGTTGATGGAAAGATAATCTTTCCACTAAAATTATCAACAAGCCACTTTACAGTATCAACATTCAACTCTTTTGTTAGTTCCGGATTTACAGAACAAGCACCATCGCCAACCAAGCCGGCTAGCCAAATAACTATGTCATAATTGTTTATGATTTGATGCAACTTCTCTACATCTCTGATGTCTCCGTAGATAAATTGGCAAGGTTTCATAAACCTAGATTCAAAAAGTAGATTGTCATACACAGTAACATTATAATTGGAATCCGACAAATAGTCTGTCAAAAAACCTCCAATATAACCACATCCACCTACAACTAAAATATTTTTCACCCTAATACCTCTTTTATTTTTTCAACTATCATTTTACTGGTGGTGCCATCGCCCAACCAATCACAGTTCATATCTTGATCCAACAAAGCCCACTCAATAAATCTTGAAAAGTTTTTAGTTTCCAAAGGCTCCATCAGTATACTGTTGTTATTTTCTATGGACTCCGGTCTCTCCGTGAATTCTCTTGGTACCAATACCGGTATATTGAGTAGCGCTGGTTCTTCTTGTGCTGTTCCGCTATCACTTATAATGAATATTGACTCTTGCATAAATTTTATAAATTTTTTATAACCCATCAAGTCTACAACCTCTATCTTCCCGATATCGAAACCATGCTTTTCAATTGATGACATGGTTCTGCCAAACTTAAGCATTTTCACTGGCTTGCCTAGCTCCTCTATGCAGTGATTGCCAAATTCTAAAATCTTCTTTAGTCTCTCAGGATAATTAAAGTTTTCAGGCCTGTGAATGTCCATTAAGATGTGCTTTGGCTCTTGCCTATGTCCACAGTCCACCACTTTCCTTAGAGGCTCTACAACCGTATTTCCGACGACGAAAACACTATCTTCAGGTATACCCTCTCTAAGTGCTTTTTTCTTGTAGTTCTCATGATAAACAAATAGAAAATTACTCACATGATCACAAACTTTGCGATTGATTTCTTCCAGCATACGCTCATCATAACTTCGCATACCAGCTTCAATGTGTCCTATTCTGTATCCTTCCTTTCTAAGGGGCACTGAGGCTAAGACAGAGTTGCTGTCCCCTAAGAATAGAATTAGGTCTGGATTAATCTGTTCTTTCTCGAACAGTTCTATTATTTTGGTTCCCAATAGAGATTGTTGTTCGTAATGTTTTTTACCAGGACTACCAATTCTCAAATTATAATCAGGCTCTCTTATTTGAAGATCTTCAAAGAAAACACCAGACAACAATGGATCATAATGCTGTCCTGTATGCATGAGGATATGATTGCACCAAGGAGCATCATCTAGCCTTCTAAAAACTTCTGACATTCTGATGAAGTCGGGTCTTATGCCCGTAATTGTGATTACGGTTTTCATGATAAAACTTCCTTAATAACATTTCCTATGGTATTGTTAAAATCTTTATAGTTTGTGTGATTTATTTTTTTATTAAACTCTTGACTTGTTGGATGTCCACCATACCAATGTAATCCAATAAAATTATTGGGAACTTCTTTACTTTCTTTATATATTTCGTTTATCTTTTGGAAGTGAAAGTGGTAAACAGAGTCTGGGTCTAGGTTTTGAAATTTGTTTCTAAAAAACTTGGTTTTGCAGGCCTCAAAAGTATTAGACACTCTTTTGACGACATTGGTGCCGATACTCTGATATTGAGTATCTTTGTAAGACTTTTTACTTTCCGCTACATGCTTTTTAAAAAATATATTGTTCCCACTCGACATTAGAAAACCTATTGGTTTCGTAGGCGACCCATCATTTTCTCTTACTCTGTAGTCATATGAAGTTATGGTGTCAGTATTTGGATCGCCAAAATTTTCTCTCAATGATGTCATTGACCGATTAAAAATTATATCCATGTCGCACCAAAGACCACCCTTCGTTGACAATACTTGCCAAGTTAAAAGATCAGACTTGTGAGGCTCAGGTGCATTTTCAGTTATAAAGCTCTTTGAAAAGTCAACCTTGATTACCTTGAGGGCAACATCTTCGAGCAGCTTCTCGTAGTAATCCTCACCATCATACTCTAGGTTGTCAATTTTGTGATGTGTATCTGCGCCTTTTGTCAACCAAGTGATTTCTTTTGAAATATTTTTTGGTACATATAGGTGAATAGACCAGTCTGGATTCATCTTTTTGAAAGAATAGATTGTTAAATATCTTAAAAAAGACATCTTATCTGATCCCCAATAGAAGTTGGCAATTTTTGGGATCTTTTGTAAATTCCACTTATCTCTTTCTAGATAAAATCTCCGAGTCAATATGTTTGCCTTCGCAGTACAAGCTCTGTTCTCCATAGAAAGAGAGTCTGGTGGGTTATGATGTGTGCCCAAGCACTTGTCCAGATAACCAGTCCTGGAGTTAAATGCCATTTTCATAGTCATATAATAATCTTCACCAGGGATATTTAGGTAATCACCCATCTTCCTCTTTAATCGCATAGTGAACATGAAACATACACCCAGCATACAGGAATAATTGTTTAATTCTGCCCAGTTATCAACCACAAACCACTCGCCAGTGTTTACTCCGGAGTGATTATCTTGCTCCAAGATCGTATACTTGTGAAGTGTACCATTCTTTTTTTCATAAGCACGAACAATTTTGTTTAAATAATCACTCCTAAATGATGAACATACAAACTCTATATCTCTATTTTTTTTCAAAAACGACACCAGATCTTCCAAGAATGTTTCAGTCTTTGTATCATCTGATGATACCCAAGTACCAAACTCGCCCGTTGCCTCTTTGAATCCAAAATTGAGAGCGGATCCTGTGCCACCGTTTTCTTTCTTAAAGTATCTCACTCTATTATCTTCAGCGCAGATTTCTAAAACTATCTCTTCAGTGTTGTCAGTAGAGCCATCATTAACAACTATTAGTTCAAAATTGTCATAAGTTTGAGCTAATATGTTTGATATTGCCTCTTTCAAATAGGCTGCATCATTGTAAGTTGGCATCACCACACTAATCAAATCTTTGTAAACACTATTCATCAAAGCTTAATCCTATGTCCAAATCCATTAGAGACTCATCCTCTTCGCCAATTATTGAGTCGCAAAAAATCTTAAACAAAACCTCATCACTAAATTTAGAGTTAACTAGATTTTGTAATTTGTTAGCTTGTTTTTTGAATTGATTATGTTTCTTATACATCATTCTCAAACCCATCTTGAAAGATCCTTGGTCAGCATATGCCCAATTTGAATCCTCTTCCAGCACACCAGACCATACATTTTGCGCCTGGATTGGTTTTAGTTCATGCTTTACTTTCAAGAAATAATCTTTTCCATCATATCTTAAGAAATCTACTTGTCCTGACCAACCAACAGTTATGATTGGGAGTGCTGACCGTGCCGCTTCAAACAATGGGAGACCAAAACCTTCTCCATGAGAGATGTTGACCAATGCTTTAATCTTATTGTGTTCATAGAGGGTCTTCATTTGCCCCTCAGAGAGGTCTCCGTGAAGCAGAGACACGGAACACTTACGATCAGGATAAGGGGCTAGAATCGAACTTATAGCGGCTTCTGTTTGCTCTAAATCAATTCTTGAATTATTCCTTAGGTTTGTTTTGATAACTAAGCCAACTTCTTGGTCAACAAATTCTTCAACAAACCAGCTAATCGTATTTTCTAAATTTTTACGAGGGCCCATCTGAGATACACATAGAAAGTTAAAATCGTGTTTTGGATTAAACCCCTCTATCTGTTCACTTTCTTTTGCTTGAGGAGTGTTCTCCCACACCACTTGAACTGGAGTGTTTAATTTATATGGAAATACTTGCCCAGTGCTTGTGTTTGTTGCTTGGGCCACAGTATTCACGTAAGAATCCTTGGAATGTTGAGATACGACGAGAATCTTATCCATGTCATTCCCCTTTTGAAGCCATTGTGGCGCTACTTTTGTGGTTTCAATCCCAGCAGTATATCCAATGTTAATAGGGCATATTTTTTCAAACTCATTTGGAATTGTAATTTGCAAAGAAATGTCTGGTTGTAGATGTTTCTTTTGTAATAGCAATTGTGTTTCTAAAATTCTTTGATCAACCCATTCTCTAAATTCACTTTGTTCCCAAATCCATCCGGTTTGACCCCAACTGATTGGTTGAATATAAACATCAAAAAGGTCTTCACGAGATCTCAGTGCGCGAAGCGCAAACCGAGCCTGTTCGCCATAACCAGATTGAGAAAGTACTGGACCTCTTACAAATATCTTATTTTTCATTTATTCTCCCTTAATTTATTGACGAGCCATGAGGATGACTGTGGCTTATCTTTGCCGCCAATCCCCCAGAGCATTTGAACCCCGAGTTCATCACAAAGATCCATCTCGGGTGTGTTTTCTTTTTTTCTGTCTCCACCGTTTGCAAAGGCATCTGGTGTGAACTTTCTTATTGCATCACAAGCTGTGTTGTCAGAGTCGTCAAAACGAGTCACTACTGTTACAGATGCAAACTCACGGATAATCTCTGCTCGTTCTTTCCAAGGCATAAATATATAACCCTTCTTCCTCATCAACCAATCATCGGAGTTTATTGCAACAACAACATCGCCCCACTTGGCCGCTTCTTTAAACATTCTTACATGTCCGATGTGCGGGGGGTCAAAACCGCCAGATACCAATATTGTTCTACTCATCTTCTTTCTCCACTTTTTTCAAATTGATTGAGAAAAATATTTCTCTTTCGTTGCCAATCAATACTTCATATTTTCTCATGCCCAATAAGGAAATGCGATCTTCATAAATCTTAGTGATAACCCCTATAACACCAGTGTGGGTTGTTACAACATCCCCAACTTCTAATTGATCCATTAAGGCTATCCAGTCTGGGTGGATAGACATTGACAATACAGATTGTTGAGGATATCCCATGTTGAGAGATGGATATGTATGTGGAGCTGCCATGTTGTCATAGCAATATTCATTATCACTAAACTTTTCCCACAAACCCTCTTTGAACTTTATCTTCAAGCTCATGCAACTTCCTTAAAGGTGATGCTGGAGTATCCTTTTCTTGTTTCCCAAGAACCTTCTTCTTCGTGAATCTTTGTCATTAATTCAACCCATTTATTGTTGAAATTTTCAAAATTATAATTACTTAAAACATGATTTCGACCATTTAGGCCAAGTTCTGTGCGAAACTCCTTTCCACCATCATACATTTGATTTAGCGCTGCTAAAAATGCTTTCTTAGAAATCCTGTCTTCGTAAATATATGGTACTTGTTGTGATCCAATAATTGACTTGGCAGAAGGGTATAGGCCGATACCATTCATTCCTAAAGACCCAACTACTTGCTCTTGCAAGCCACCTGTCATTGTGGCGATAATTGGAGTCCCACAAGACAGAGATTCCAAAGTTGCAAGACCAAAACCCTCAGCATCTGAGATATTTACAGTCACATCTGCTATGTTGTAGAACATATGCATTTGATCTGTGGGTACTTTTTGAGTAGAAAAGAGAACTTGTTTTTTGTTTAAACCCAGGTGATGAACTATGTATTCCAAATCTTGACCATGAGGATCTTTTGGTTCTGTGTGCATTATTAATTGGGCCTTACCATGCAAATCTCTTTTGTCTAACCAATCCTTCCACCAATAAATCAGGGTTCCAGATTGTTTTCTTCTTGCATTTCTGTTGTTCCAAAAGACAATGAATTTATCCCTGTCATCTTCGGGTAAAACTTGAGCTCTGGCTTGGTCCTTATCTACAGGTACAAAAAAATCTCCATTTACAGCATGGGGGATGTAAGTGTTAGGCACGTTTGGTGCCACTTTGCTTACAATGTCATGTGTAAGTTTGGAGATTGATACAATATAATCATTAGACTCATAAAACTTTTTATTAAAATGCGGCGGAGGGTAATTGTCCCATACATGATAATACACCAATGGGCATAGTGGTCTAATTTCATTTTCCATAGCCCACAACCATTCATAAAACCTGGGATCTGTCATGATCCACATCATGTCTGGCTTTTCGTTTCTCAATAGTGATCGAATCATTTCTGGGGTGCCATAACCATCTACTGGTATGATTTTCCAATCTTCGCCATACTCATCGACGTACTTTGGAGTATAGTCATTGTGTTTAATTGCTCCACCCAAACTTAATATTTGGAACCTACCTGTTCTTAGTAGTGCATCCATTACATATTTTGTTTGTGTTCCAACACCCGAGGGCGACAATGGGTGGTCGCTCAGGGTGAGAACTTTAATTTTCTCGTTTCCCATTTTCTATCCTTGTTTTAATGCATTAAAAAAGATAGTTATATCTTTTAGTATTAATATAACACACGATGAAACACTTGTCAAGTAAAAAATGAAAAAAAATATTTTTTTATCTTGTACAATGCTCTGTATGGTTAAATGGGCAGTAGGTGCAAGAATTTCTATTTTTAACTTTGACACCTTTGTGAATTAATTTACAAGCATTGGTGAGAACCTTCAAAGCATTCGTTGTTTTGCGAGACCCAGAGGTTACACGAAAAATTTCTACATTGTCTTCCTTGGCAGTTCTTTTTAATAAACCAAAATAGGTCTCAACATCGTTGGGGTCAATTCCATGCTTTTCGCAGAAAAACTTCTTATAAAGAGTGAGTTGATATGTTACCATCGTATCACTTCTTTTTTCGGCGTTCCAACCCCAAGAGCAAGACTTCCAGTCAATAATGTGATATTTCCCATCTGGTGTCTTAACAACAAGGTCAATGAAGCCTTTTAAGTATCTATTAAATTTAAGCTCCGTAATCGGCTCATAAAGGCTCTCTTCCGAAGAATAGACCTCATACCCCGGGAAAAGGTTTTGGAGCGCAGGAAACACCTTGTCAAAGATCCTACGGCTTTGTTCACGCATCTCCACAATCATCTTTGGCTCTGGTTTCTCGTCGAGCTTTTTTAGCTCCTCTAAGAAGGCCCAGTCAAAGTGATCTGGGTATTCGTCTTCCGATAAATTGCCGAGAGCAGATTGCTCACACACAGAGTGTATGGCAGTTCCAAAAGCAGTGTATATGTTGCCGGTAAAACCAGCGAGACCCTGCTCGTATTGAAGGTGCCACTTATAAGGGCACTCGGTGAATATTTTCAATTCAGAATAAGATATATGTTGTTTTGTCATGTTGTCCTCCATTTACATGTAATCTAACATGTTTGGAGAAGTTTGTCAAGTATTGTCAGACAATTCTTTAATTAAACCAGCCATAAACTTGTAGAGCACGGGACACAGCGATCTCAATTTACTCTTATCTCCAACAAACATTTCCTCAAAACCTTTTGCCCAATACTCCCTTACTGAGGTGGCAGCATATGGAGAGGGAAAGATGTTTACAGCAATTTGTGACAGATTGTCATAACCAACATCTTTGTATAAAAAGTTATCAATATCCTTATCATAATCAAAGTTTACGGTAAAGTCAGATGGAACATTGTAGTCTTGAGATAACAAGATTTCCAATCTTTCTCTTTTTGCCATAAATTCTCTTTGCAAAACACCGGGCGAATAGATATATTCTTGATAGTTGTTTTCAACAGCATGAGCAATCTCGTGAATGATATCATCAATCAAGTCCATCTCATCATCTTGATTGTTGGTCACGTAGATAGCACCGTTTTCAAAGAAGGCATTTATATCTCTTTCTTTCATTTCTGGAAATCTGCCAATATAAATTATGTCAATTCCCTCCATAAAGTAAAACGGTATGCGAGACGAAATGTACTCAAAGACAAATGAAACATCAATGTGTTCTGGGAGTTGGTCTTTTATGAAAACATCAACTCCGCCTAAGTTGAAATGATCTCTCATTTTATTTCCTCTTTTTATTGATTCTTTAATCCACATAGTAATAATATAACACAATCTTTTTGCTTTGTCAAGTTTATAATAATTTAGATGCCTCGGTTGCCAACTTGGACCTCTCACCTTTCTTAAAAGTGATGTGTCCGCTTAAGTGACTACCTTTGAGTCTCTCAACGGCATAGGTCAAACCATTGGACATCTCGTTAGTGTAGACATTGTCAATCTGTTCAATATCTCCAGTGAGAACAATTTTGGTGTTCTCTCCAATACGAGTAATAATTGTTTTAACCTCGTGAGCTGTTAGGTTTTGAGCTTCGTCAATAATCACAAAAGCATTTGAAATGGAGCGGCCACGGATATACGTCAATGCTTCTACTTCAATTTTGCCTTTCTGCATATACATGTCAAACATAGCTCTATCTGATCCCATAATAAATTGGAGATTATCTTTGATTG
>MDTG01070629.1_pt1 | contig 21092 bp, 16 predicted proteins | sample 811421 | NCBI WGS metagenome assembly MDTG01 (sample SAMN05326645, study PRJNA326480) | marine metagenome | isolation source: seawater | place: Pacific Ocean: South East | collected 2011
ACACCACGATCCCGACCAAGAAGACGCAGGTCTACTCCACCGCCGAGGACAACCAGGGCGCTGTGACGATCCGCGTATTCCAGGGCGAGCGTGAAATGGCGGCGGACAACAAGCTGCTCGGCCAGTTCGACCTTGTCGGCATTCCTCCCGCACCGCGCGGCGTGCCGCAGATCGAAGTGACTTTCGACATCGACGCCAACGGCATCGTGAACGTGTCCGCAAAGGACAAGGGCACGGGCAAGGAACAGCAGATCCGCATCCAGGCCTCCGGTGGCCTTTCGGACTCCGACATCGAACAGATGGTGCAGGATGCCGAGAAGTTCGCCGACGAGGACAAGAAGCGCCGCGAATCCGCCGAAGTCCGCAACAACCTCGACAGCCTGGTGCACGCCACCGAGAAGCAACTCGAGGAAAACGGCGACAAGATCGATGCCGGTCTGAAGGGCGAGATCGAAACCGCGGTTTCCGAAGCGAAGGAAGCTCTGGAAGGCGGCGAGATCGAAGCCATGAAGGCCAAGAGCGAAGCCTTGACGCAGGTCGCCATGAAGATGGGCCAGGCCATTTACGAGAAGGAACAGGCTGCCGGCGCTGACGCCGCTGCCGATGCCGCGGCATCCGACGATGCATCCGCGCCCGGCGAGGAGGAAGAAGTTGTCGATGCCGAGTTCACCGAGGTGGACGAAGACAACGGCAAGTCCTGATCGGTTTAATGATGGACAAACCAACCGCCACCGTCGCTTCCCGCGCCGGTGGCGGTACGGTTTGGGGGTTCTTTAATGTCTGCGACTGAAGTCGATTTCTACGAACTGCTTGGCGTCTCGCGCGATGCCGATGGCGCGACGGTCAAGTCCGCCTATCGCAAGATGGCGATGAAATATCATCCTGATCGCAATCCGGGCGATGCCGAGGCGGAAGCCCGGTTCAAGGCGTGCAGCGCCGCGTACGAAGTGCTGAAAGACCCGCAGAAGCGCGCCGCCTACGATCGCTACGGCCACGAAGCTTTCCAGCAGGGCATGGGTGGCGGTGGTGGCCATCACGGCGCGGAATTCAGCGATCTCGGCGATATTTTTGAAACCATTTTCGGTAGCGCCTTCGGCGGCGGCGCCAGCGGCCGGGCCCGGCCGCGTCGCGGGGCGGACCTGCGCTACGACATGCAGGTTTCGCTGGAAGAAGCGTTTCACGGCAAGTCCACTCAGATCACCGTCGAAGTGGCCGCGACCTGCGACACCTGCGAGGGTTCCGGTGCAGAACCGGGCACCGGCAAGCGTCGCTGCGAACTGTGCCATGGCCACGGCAAGGTTCGCGCGCAGCAGGGCCTGTTCGTGATCGAACGCCCGTGCCCCACATGCAGCGGCCGCGGCGAAGTGCTGGAACAGCATTGCCATTCGTGCCGTGGCGAGGGCCGCGTGGACCAGGAACAGGTTCTCGATGTCGAGATACCGCCCGGTGTCGATAACGGCACCCGCATCCGCCTCTCCGGCAAGGGCGAGGCCGGTCCCATGGGCGCACCTGCGGGCGACCTCTACATTTTCGTGCACATCAAGGAACACCCCGTCTTCGCCCGCGAAGGCACGGCCCTGTTCACCCGCGTGCCTGTCAGCTTCACAGTTGCCGCGCTGGGAGATACAATCGAAATTCCCGGTCTCGATGGCGAGAAGCACTCGATCGATATTCCTGCCGGAATCCAGTCCGGCAAGCAGCTGCGCAAGCGCGGCGCCGGCATGCCCGTGCTGCAAGGGCGCGGTCGCGGAGACCTGGTGGTCGAAGTAATGGTGGAAACGCCCACCAAGCTCTCATCCCGCCAGAAGGAACTCCTGCGCGAATTCCGCGAGACCGAAACGGGCGAGGAATGTCCGGAAAGCCGCGGCTTCTTCGACAAGCTGAAGGACGCCTTCGGGGGCTAACCCGCTCCCAGCTTGGCTATGATCTCACCCCGCAACGCTGCGATCAGTCGCGGGTTGCAATTATCGCGCGCGTCCTCCTCGTCGCAGATCGCGAGAAACACGTCGCGTTTCACAGCCAGGCAGTGCGCCTCGTCGTGGCCGCCGGGGATTGTCGAACAGACGAGGTCGATCATCCGTTCGGCACCGTGAAGGCGACCCCAGAGATAATCGTTCTCGCGGTAGGCGCGGCTGAAGAAGGCGCCGAAATTGAAGAACTCGGTGCCTCTCAACGTGGCCGCCGTGCCGCCATCGCGGATGGCCTTGGCGTCTTCCGGGCTGATCCGGTCGACCTTCACCGGGTCAAATTCCGTCAGGCCCTCGTTCCTCAGCAGTGGAAGCGTGGCCACGTCGTAGAACGGGAAGCCGAGGTAGGCGAGCAGTACGCGACGCCGCAGGTCCTTGGGCATCGCATCCAGCGCCTCGCAAAGCACCTCTTCCGCCGCTTCGTCCGTTGCCCGCAATGCGCGCCGCTGGGCCAGTTCGTCGAGGAACCGCGCTGGATCGTCCATCACCCCTGCGGCAATATCGTCGAAACCGGCGCCGAGGTTCTGCGGGTCTTCCTTCGCGAAATAAAGCGTCAGCGTGCGGTAAACGGCGTCGCGCGCGTCCTCGAGGCCCTCGTCCGGGATATCGGGATCGTGCTCCCAGTCACGCGAGAGCCTGCGGGCCAGCAGGCGGAGGCGGCGGATGCGGAAGGCAAGGTCGTGGTCGCGGAAGAACGCGATCGCCGCCTCGCTCGCGCCGCTGCCCTTGGCCGCGCTCAGGCTGGTCATGTCGTGCGCGTCGATTTCCTGCCGCAGCCGCGCCGCGATAACGGGTGCGCTGGGCATTTCCGCCGTGCTGGCGGCCCGTCGAGCGAGGTCTGCCAGCCTGTCGATAATCCCGCTGAGCTTCGCCTGCGCGTAGGACTGAAAGGCGTAACCGGCCTGTTCCGCCGCTGCCTGCTGGGCCCGCGCGCGCCAGTTGGCGAGGCGCTTGCGATTGGGGCGATCGAGGAACAGCGTTCGGCCAAAAAGCCTGTCCACCGCGCCTTCCACTTCCGGACGCAGCGCCGCCACCATCTTGCGCAACCGCTCCGCTTCGCGCGTCTGCTCTTCCAGCGCTTCGAGGTTATCGCGGATCGGCTGTTCGCGCGGGATGGCGGAGAGAGAGCCCGCAATGGCACCGAAGAAACTCACCGGCTTGACGGCCTCGCCTTCCTCGGGCCGCGGACGGCGAGGGGAGGGATCGATATAGACGAAGCGCCGGTCCACCTCGCGCTGGGCCGGCCGCACGGTGAGAGCCTCGATAGCACCCTCGAATGGCGCGTTGTTCAGCACCGACCCATCGACCAGCGCGACATGATCCACCGTGCCACGCTTCACGTGGGTTGGCATGATGCGGCGCAGGAAGCGTTCGCGCTCCTGCCAGTCTCCGCCGCAAACCTCGTCGATCTCTGCAATTCGCAGAGGAGGAAAAGCGCCCGGAAAACTCGCGGTCGCGCGTGCAGCAAGGGTGAGTTCGCACAGCCGCGCAAGGTTCTGGCCACCGTCGAGCGGGGTGTGGGCCCGAAAGCCGATGGGCATACGGTGTTCCGGTTCCTCCACCTGCGGCGGGCTGTTGAGCCTGAGAGTCTCGAGCCGCCCGCGAAAATCGGTAGCCGTCACCAGCAGGTCGAGCGGATGGCGCGGCGGCAGGAGCGGGGCACCGGACTGGCTCTGCTCCATTGCCAACAGGGCGTTATGGATGAGCCGTGAGAACCCCGCACCGGAGAACGGCGGTTCGAACCAGCGCCCGCGCACAAGGCTCGAAATCTTGCGCCGAACCTCTGTACGGGTTTCGACCGCAACTGTTTCTGTCACGGTGTTGCCTGGGCCGCGCGTCAGATACCAGACGATCGGCCGCATGTAGACGCGCGCTGCGGGCGACCATGGCCGTGCCTCGGGCTCCACCAGTCGCTCGACATCGGCGTTCTTCAGCCACAGTTCCGTCAGCGGCTCCAGGCTCTGGCCGGAATGGATGGCCTGGGCAAGAAACACGGCGTTGATCCCGCCTGCACTGGCCCCGGTGATGATATCGGGCAGGATCCGCAGGCGCAGGCCGCGCTCTTCCTCGATATGGCGCAGCATATCATGGTAGACCGCCTCGACACCCGATAGCCGAGCGCGATCCGAAGCATGGTAGGCCCGGCTGGCGCGAGCGAGCTTCCAGATTTCCTTGGTAACGCCGTGCATGTAGACTGCCAGGCTGACACCGCCATAACAGACTAGCGCAATTCTTAGCTCTTTCTGCCGCATCACCTGTTCAATGGCAGATGGGGCGCGCCGTGGCCAGATGCCGAATTCTACGCGCTTGCGTTCCGCTTTCGTTCCGGTTAGCGGTGAGCCATGGCAAAGCCCAAGAAGCGCTTCATCTGTACCGACTGTGGCAGCGTATCCCACCGCTGGCAGGGGCAGTGCCCCGATTGCTCGCAGTGGAATTCGCTTGTCGAGGACACGCCCGACACGGCGTTTACCGCAAAGCACGATCTCTCCAGCGGCGGCAGGGCGATTGCCTTCGAAACGCTGGATGCGCCGACGAAGCCGCTGTCTCGGCGGACCACCGGCATCGCCGAGTTCGACCGTGCGTTGGGCGGCGGGCTGGTGCCCGGTGCCGCCATCCTGATGGGCGGGGAGCCGGGCATCGGCAAGTCCACCCTGCTGTTGCAAGCGGCAGCCAGGATCGCTCAGGAAGGCGGCAATGCCGTCTATGTCAGCGGAGAAGAAGCGACCGGACAGGTCCGGATGCGCGCGGCGCGGCTGGGCCTGTCCAAGGCCCCGTTGAAGCTGGCGGCGGCAACCTCGGTGCGCGATATCCTCACCACCCTGGGGCAGGACGAGCCACCGCAATTGCTTGTCGTCGATTCGATCCAGACCATGCATTCCGACATGATCGAAGGCGCGCCCGGCACTGTCAGCCAGGTGCGCGCGAGTGCGTTCGAACTCATCCGCTACGCCAAGGAACGCGGCACCGCGCTGGTGCTGGTCGGCCATGTCACCAAGGACGGCAATATCGCCGGGCCGCGCGTGCTGGAACACATGGTCGACACCGTGATGAGCTTCGAGGGAGAGCGCAGCCACCAGTACCGCATCCTGCGCTGCCTCAAGAACCGCTTCGGTGCAGTTGACGAGATCGGCGTGTTCGCGATGGAAGGCCACGGGCTGGACGAAGTGGGCAATCCGTCCTCGTTGTTCCTCTCGGGCCGGGACGAGCCTATCGCCGGGGCCGCGGTTTTCCCCGCGTTGGAAGGCACGCGCCCCGTGCTGGTGGAAATACAGGCGCTGATCGTCCGGCTGCAATCGGGCGCGACTCCGCGCCGCGCAGTAGTGGGCTGGGACAGCGGGAGGCTGGCCATGCTGCTGGCCGTGCTGGAGTCGCGCTGCGGCCTCAGTTTTTCAACGGCGGAAGTCTACCTGAACGTCGCGGGCGGATACCGCCTGGCCGATCCCGCCGCGGACCTGGCCGTTGCCGCTGCGCTGATCAGTGCGCTGGCAGACAAGCCGTTGCCGGCCAGCGCAGTGTGGTTCGGCGAACTCGCCCTGTCGGGGGAGGTTCGCCCGGTCGCCCACGGAAATGTGCGACAGAAAGAGGCGGCAAAGCTTGGCTTCAAGACCGCTTTCGGCCCTGCGGACGGGGGGCAGGACGTGTCTGGCTTGCGATATACGGACATCGGCGCGGTCTCGTCTCTCGTTGACCGGGTCATGGCATCAGCATAAGCCCTTCGCCGGATGACGGGATTTGATCTGATCGTTTTGCTGATCGTCGGCGTCGGCGCAATCGGCGGGTTTCTGCGCGGATTCGTGCAGGAAGTCTTGTCGATCATGGCATGGGTCCTGGCGATCTTCGCGATCCGCTTCCTGCACACGGACCTCACCGCCGCCATCCTCGAATTCATGGGTTCACCCATCACGGCGTCGATCCTCGCCTTCGCACTCCTGCTGCTCATTCCCTATGCCGCGATGAAGCTGATCGCTCGCATCGCCGGACGATCCACTCGCAAATCGGTGCTGGGGCCGATCGACAGGGTGCTTGGCTTCGGCTTCGGCGCGCTGAAAGGCGTGATTATCGTCGTGATCGCCTTTTCCCTGCTGGTGCTGGGATACGATACCGTCTGGGGCGCAAAAGGTCGCCCGCTGTGGATTGCGGAAGCGCGCAGTTACCAACTCGTCGATGCCGGATCGCGCGCGATGGTGCAGATCATTGCGGAGCGACGAGCGCGATTGCAGGAAGAAGAGGCGGAATGAGCGCCGAGAGGCTCTATACACCCCAGATGCTGGCGGCCGCGGTAGAACTGGCGAATGTCCCGCCGCTGACCGGGGCCGACACCCATGGCTCGGCCCGCTCGCCAGCCTGCGGCTCCACACTGGAGCTTGATCTCCGCATCGACGGGCAGGGGCAGATCACCAATCTTGGCATGAAGGTGCGTGCCTGCGCAGTGGGTCAAGCCGCCGCCGCCATCTTCGCGCGTCATGCGAAGGGCAGGAGCGCGGCCGAAATCGATTCAGCGCTCGCTGATCTCACGGCATGGCTGGAAAGCGATTCTGCCCAGCCGGACTGGCCCGATCTCGACCTAATCGCACCCGCGCGCGACTATCCCGGTCGGCACGGGGCCATGCTGTTGCCGTGGAAGGCCGCCAGCGAGGCCCTTTCCAGCGCGAACGCGGCGGGCTAACGCTTCTCTCGTCGAATTCTCGGGGGAGCACATGGCGACAACGGCCGCAAGCACACACCACGAACCCAGCGCCAAGGAAATCCGGCTGGTCATCGCCGCCAGTTCCGCCGGGACCATCTTCGAATGGTACGATTTCTTCATCTACGGCACGCTCGCAGCCCTGATTGGCGCGGCGTTTTTCCCAAGCGACAACGAGACGCTGCAACTGCTGCTGGTCTGGGCTGGTTTTGCCGTGGGCTTCGGTTTCCGCCCCCTGGGGGCGATTTTGTTCGGTTTCCTGGGAGACCGGCTGGGGCGGAAGTACACCTTTCTCGTCACCGTCACCCTCATGGGCGTGGCGACAGCGGGCGTTGGCCTGATTCCGACAGCGGCGACCATCGGCATCGCCGCGCCGATCATCGTCATCCTCTTTCGCATCCTGCAAGGGCTGGCGCTGGGCGGTGAATACGGCGGGGCCGCGATTTACGTGGCCGAACACGCGCCGCCGGAAAAGCGGGGCTTCTACACCAGCTTCATCCAGGCCAGCGTGGTCGGCGGGTTCGTTCTCTCCATTCTCGTGGTGCTGGCCTGCCGCGCGCTGATCCCTGCTGAGGATTTCGCCGAATGGGGCTGGCGCGTGCCTTTCCTGCTTTCCCTCATCCTGCTCGCAATCTCGCTGTGGATGCGTTTCAAGCTTTCGGAAAGCCCGGTTTTCCAGGCGATGAAGGAGGCGGGCGAGACTGCCGGAAATCCCTTCATCGAGAGCTTCACCTATCCGGGCAACAAGCGCCGCATCTTCGTGGCCCTGTTCGGCATTACCGGCATCCTCACCACCATCTGGTACACCGCGTTCTTCTCCAGCCTCTCATTCCTGCGCGGCCCGATGCGCATGGAAGAAGGACTGGTGGAAGTGATCATGCTCGTGTCTGGCGCGATTGCCATGAGCTTCTACCTCGTCGTCGGCAAATGGTCGGACAGGGTGGGGCGCAAGAAGCCGATCATCATCGGCGCGCTGCTGACGCTGGTGCTGATCTTCCCGCTGTTCTGGGGCATGGGCTCGCTCGCCAATCCCGGCCTGCAACGCAGCGCCGAGGAAGCGCCGGTGGTGGTGAGCGGCCCCGATTGCAGCTTCGATCCATTCGCCGAGGTTCAGGCAACCCCCTGCGGCCGCGTGCTTCAGGATCTGACCGCGCTCGGCGTGCCGTACGATCTGGAAGCCGGTGCCAGCCAACCCGTCGTCTCCATCGGCGCGGCAAGTCTCGATTACAGCGCGCTCGGTACGGACAATCGCAGGGCGGACATTCAGGGCGCGCTGGAATCGCAGGGCTATGATTTCTCTGTCCAGACCCCGCCGCTGGCCAACGTCCTTGGCATCGTCGGCCTGCTGCTCGGCTTCGGCATGCTATCTGCGCTGACTTACGGTTCGGTCGCGGCACTGCTGGCGGAGATGTTTCCGCCGCAGATACGCTATTCCTCGCTCTCGATCCCCTACCACATCGGCGCGGGCTACCTTGGCGGCTTCCTGCCGCTGATTGCAGGCTACATCCAGGCGCGCACGGGCGATGTCTATTCCGGCCTCTGGTACACATGGGCCGTCGTCGCCTTCGGCGCGGTCGTGGCATGGTGGGGCATCAAGGGCGGACCTCCGCGCGAATTCTCCGATGAACATTCCTGAATTGCCGCCGGCGACCCTGCGCCTGCGGATCGACACTGCGGCCCTGTCCGATAACTGGCGCGCGATGGACAGGCTATCCGGCGCCGCCACGGCGGGCGCGGCGGTAAAGGCAGATGGCTACGGCCTCGGCATCAACCACGTGATGCCCACCTTGCTGGGCGCAGGGGCAAGGCGGTTCTTCGTGGCGCACTGGAGCGAGGTGCCCGGCGTACTTGCCTACACTGGTGGCGGTGACATCGCCGTGCTGCACGGGGTGGGAAATACGCAGGAAGCCGCCTTCGCCAAGGCAACAGGCGTCCTACCCGTCATCAGTTCGCTCCACCAGGCCCAGGTCTGGCTGGAGGCGGGCGGCGGGCCGTGCCACCTGATGGTGGATACCGGGATGAACCGGCTCGGGGTCGAGACCGGCAACCTCGGCGACCCGGCAATCGGGCAATTGCAGGTCGATACGCTGCTTTCCCACCTGGCGTCGGCGGACGAGGACACGCCGCAAAACGAGACGCAATTGCGTGCGTTCCGGCAGGCATCGCAGCAGGTGGAGCACAATGCGCTAAGCCTTGCCAACAGCGCAGGAATTGCCTTGGGGCCGGATTATCACTTCGATCTCACGCGGCCCGGCCTTGCTCTTTACGGCGGCGTTCCGCGCGGCACGCTGGCCGGTGTCGTGTCGCAGGTCGCCTACGTCGAGGCCGCCGTGTTGCAGGTGAGGAACCTGAGCCCCGGCGACAAGGTGGGATACAACGCCGTGTTCACCGCAACAAAGCCGATGCGCGCGGCCACGGTATCGCTGGGCTATGCCGATGGAATCCTGCGATCATGGGGCACGAAAGGTGCGATGCAGCATGGGGACCGGAAACTGCCGATAATCGGGCGCGTCTCGATGGACATGGTCATCCTGGATTGCACCGGCACCGATCTTTGCGCAGGCGATTTCTGTAGCCTTTCCTATGATTTGCCGCAGGCTTCTCGAACGTCCGGCCTGTCGCAATACGAGCTTTTGACCCTGCTCGGCCACCGCTTCACAAGGGTGTGCTGACGAGAAGGATTGGCAATTTCATGCTGCAAGTGCTAAGCACGACAAAACAAAAGCGCAGGAAATCGCATTATGGCCGCCAAGAACACTGCCGATGGTGATACGATCATCATCAAGAAGTACGCCAATCGTCGCCTCTACAACACGCAGTCCTCCAGCTACATCACTCTGGAAGACCTGGCGCGGATGGTGCGCACGGGCGTGGATTTCCAGGTGCTCGACGCCAAGACCGGTAGTGACATCACGCACACGATCCTCACGCAGATCATCATGGAGGAAGAGGCCAACGGGGAGCACATGCTGCCCGTCAGCTTCCTGCGCCAGCTGATCGCCATGTACGGCAATTCCATGCAGGCCATGATGCCGCCCTATCTTGAAGCGACGATGGAAAATTTCCAGTCGAACCAGAGCAAGTTGCGCGAGGCGTTCCAGTCCAGCATGGGGCCCGATGCCTTCACCAAGATGGCCGAACAGAACATGGCGATGTTCCAGGCCGCAGCCGGTGCGTTCATGCCTGGCGCCAATGGCGCGCCGGTGGCTACGCAGCCGGAAACGAAGTCCGACGATATCGATGCACTGAAAGAGCAGATGGCCGCGATGCAGCGCAAGCTGGACGAACTGGGCAAATAATTCCCCGACTGCGGATAGCCGCTTTCACGCAAAACTCGACATCGCCCCCGCACAGCGTCATGGGGGCGTGCACCTTCTTTCTGCCCGCGAGATTCGCCGATGTCTGCCATTCGCCACGCCCTCAACACCAAGCGCGAGGATGATTTCGCCGCCTGGTACCAGGAAGTCATTTCAGCCGCCGACATGGCCGAGGAGTCGGGCGTGCGCGGGTGCATGGTGATCAAGCCGTGGGGCTACGGCATCTGGGAACGGATGCAGCGCCTGCTGGATGACCGGATCAAGGCAGCGGGCGTGCAGAACGCCTATTTCCCGCTGTTCATCCCGCTCAAGAATTTCGAGCGCGAGGCCGAGCACGTCGATGGCTTTGCCAAGGAAATGGCCGTCGTCACCCACCACCGCCTGATTGCGGACGGGGAAGGGGGCCTGATCCCCGATCCCGAAGCCAAGCTGGAAGAGCCGCTGGTGGTGCGCCCTACGTCGGAAACGATCATCGGCGATGCCATGAGCCGCTGGATACAGTCGTGGCGCGACCTGCCGTTGCGCCTCAACCAGTGGGCCAACGTGGTACGCTGGGAAATGCGCACCCGCATGTTCCTGCGCACCAGCGAATTCCTGTGGCAGGAAGGCCATTCCGCCCACGCCAGCGCGGACGAAGCGCAGGCCGAGACCATGATGGCGCTGGAAATGTATCGCGCCTTTGCCGAGGAAGACGTGGCGATCCCCGTGATCGCGGGCGAGAAACCGGAGAACGAGCGTTTCCCCGGCGCTGTCGAAACCTGGTCGATCGAGGCCATGATGCAGGACGGAAAGGCGCTGCAGGCGGGCACCAGCCATTATCTCGGCACGAATTTCGCCCATGCCGCCAACATCAAGTATCAGAACGACGCCGGGCGCGAAGTGCTTTGCCACACGGTCAGCTGGGGGGTTTCCACCCGGATGGTCGGCGGCCTCATCATGGTGCATGGCGACGATGACGGGCTGCGCGTGCCGCCCGCGCTCGCGCCGTTCCAGGTGGTGATCCTGCCGATGCTGCGCGACAAGCCGGAGGACGAGGCGCTGCTCGACTACTGCGAGGGACTTCGCGCCGCGATCGCCGGGCAGACTGCGCTGGGCGAACCGGCCCGCGTGCTGCTGGACAAGCGCCCCGGCAAGGCCGCGGCCAAGCGCTGGGACTGGGTCCGCAAGGGCGCGCCAGTCATCATCGAGGTTGGTGGACGCGACATGGAAAACGGTGTCGTCAGCCTGCTGCGCCGCGATGGGCTGTGGAACACCGAAACCGGCAAGCCCGCGTTCCAGAACCCGGAGCGCGATCTGTGCGCGCAGAGCATTCCGGGCGTGCTGGCCGACATGCAGAACGGCATGCTGGTGGCAGCGCGCGAGCGGCGCGAGGCGAACATCCGCCGTGACATTTCGGACATGGACGCGCTGGCCGAACATTTCAGCCGCGAGGCGAAGTATCCCGGCTGGGTCGAAGTCCAGTGGGCGAAGCCGACCGGCGATGCACTCGCCAAGGTGGTCGAAACCCTGAAGGAGCTTCGCCTCACCCTGCGCAACGTGCCGATGCACGCACCGCCCGCAGACGGCACCTGCATCTTCACCGGCGAACCCGCCGTGGAGCGGGTCTATGTCGCGCGCGCCTATTGATCGGAAAGGGTGAGGCCGCCCGGCCTCATTCCTCCGGCAATCCCTGCTCCAGGTCTTCGCGGAACGCGTCGAACGAGATATCGCGTCCCACGAAATCGCGCACCAGCTCGGCTGCGGGCTTCGTGCCGCCCGGCTCCAGCACCAGTCGGCGATAGTCTGCGGCGGTTTCGGGGTTGGTCAGCCCTTCTGCCTTGAAGCGGCTGAACATGTCCGCCGCGATCACGCGCGACCAGCCGTAGGTGTAATAGGCCGCGCCGTAGCCATCGAGGTGCCCGAAAGCCGCCTGCATTTCGGATGTGGGGGAGATCGGCACAAGCGAATAGGCCTGCTGCCATTCGCGCGCCGCCTCGCCCAGGTCATCGGGAATGGGCTGCGTGTAGTAGTTGTAGGACGTGGCCGTCAGCCCCAGCTGGCGCATTTCGAACATGCCCTGGTTGAAATGACGCACGGCGTTCATCCGCTCCACCAGATCGCGCGGGATCGTCTCGCCCTCTGCGTTGACCGCGAAAGTGGCGAGCGTGTCGTAATCGTAGACCCAGTTTTCGAGGATCTGCGAGGGCGCTTCGATGAAGTCCCACTCCACGCTGATCATCGAGTTGCTGGCCATTTCGTGACGGCTGCCGAAGATAAAATGCAGCACGTGGCCGAATTCGTGCAGGAAGGTGGTTACCTGTCCGTGCTCCATCAACCCTTCCGGCATGTTCTGCACGAGCGCGGCGACGGGCACCTGCCCATCGGTTGGGGAACCTGAGTAAAGCGGCACCACATTGGCGTGGGTGTACTTGCCGGAGCGCGGGTGCGAATCGAGATAGAAACGCCCGATAACCGCGCCGCCTTCCACGAGTTCGTATGCGCTGACGCTGTCGTGCCAGACAGGCGTGTTCCACTCGCGCACTTCGACGTCGAACAGTCGCTCGGTCAGGTTGAAGATGCCGTCGCGCACATCGTCGTGCTGGAAGTACTGCCGCGCTTCCTGCGGGTCGTAGTCGTAGTTTGCCTGCTGAACCTTAGGGCCAAGCCAGGCAAGCTGGTAAGGCTCGATCCGCTCGGCACTGGGGCGCAGTTCCTTGAGCATCGCGAACAACTGCGCATAGTCGGCCTCTGCCACCGGTCGCGCCGCCGCATCGGTCTGCTCGATCAGGTCCTCCACCTGGTCGGGCGTGTTGAGCATCCGGTTGTCGAATTGCAGCGCGGCGTAGTTCTCGAAACCGGTCAGTTGCGCCAGTTCGTCGCGCAGCGTGAAGATCTCGCGCAATACCTCGTCGTTGGCGGGCCATGCGCGTTGGCCGTAGAGTTCGGAATAGCGGCGGCGCAGGTCGTCGCTCTCCGCATAGGTCATCACCGGCACGTAATCGGGCGACGCCGTGGTGAGCGTAATCATGCCGTTCTCGCCCACTTCGCGCGCATCGATGTAGTCCTGCGGCAGACCGGCGAGCTCTTCGGGCGAGACTTCAATGGTCCGCACGTCCTCGGCAATGTTCTGGGCAAACTCGGTGGAAAGGTCCGCCAGCCGGGCGTTGATTTCCTGCACCCGCGCGCGCTGCGCATCGTCCAGCGAAACGCCTGCGCGACGGAAGGCGTCCATCGTCGTTTCGTAGAAGCGTTGGTTGGCCGGATCGGCACCGGACACGTCGAGTTCCGATAGCCGGTCATATATCGGACGCGAGAGCGTGATCTCGCTAGCAAGCCCGGCGATCCGCGCCGCGCACGCACCGCCCGCCGCGCGCGCTTCGGGTGTCAGCAGAACTTGCTGGTAAAGCCCTGCTTCCGAACTGGCGGAGAACAGCAGCGCGGAAAGATCGTCGAAGCGGGCGAGGGTGTTGGCAACCGTTGCCGCCTCGGCATCGCCCAGCATGGCATCGCGGTAGAGATCGATCTGGTTGGCGTAGTAGTCGCAGCGATCCTCGATCTGGTCCACCGTGGGGTCGGTCATCACCGGGCCGAGCAGGTTATAGGCCTCGCCCGCCTGTGCAGGCGATGCAAGCGCGGTTGTGGCAGCCAGTGCCAACGCAAACTTTCTCACGATGATGTTCCCCTTCATGCCCGGACGGGCGGAAGCGGCGATGCTAGAACGAACCGGTTACACCTGCAATCGGCCACCTTGCATTGGGGCCGGGAATGGGCGACTTCTCGACGAATGCGCCATTATCTCCTGCCAGCGGCATGCATCGCCGCCTTCGCCACGCCCGTCCTCGCCCACGAAACCAGCGGCGATCCCGCCGCGCCCGTTTCGCAGGAGCGGTTGCAGTCCGATGTCGAAACAATGGTCTCCTTCGGCACGCGCCACACGCTCTCCAGCCTCGACGATCCCGAACGCGGCATCGGTGCGGCGCTGGACTGGGGCCGGGCAGAGTTCGAGGAAGCAAGCGCGGCTTGCGGCGGTTGCCTCGACGTCAGCTTCGTGGAGCGCGAGATGGGCGGTCGGCGTATTCCCGAGCCGGTGCTGATCCGCAACGCCGTCGCCATCCAGCGCGGCACGGAGCGTCCGAACGAGGTCGTCATCATCCAGGGCCATATCGACAGCCGCGCCTCCGACGTGATGGACGCGACAAGCGAGGCTCCCGGTGCGAACGACAATGCCAGCGGCAGCGCGCTGGTGCTGGAAGCCGCGCGGGTGCTGAGCCAGCTCGAATATCCCACCACCATCGTCTACGCCCTGCTGATGGGCGAGGAGCAGGGGCTTTACGGCGGCACCCTGCTGGCGGACTACGCTGCGGAACAGGGGTGGACGGTGAAAGCCGTGCTCAACAACGATGTGGTCGGCGGTTCGTGCGGCAGCGACGGAGTGTGCGATGCCGAACACGTGCGCGTTTTCTCCGAAGGTGTGCGCGCCGACGCGGACGAGCAGACCCGCGCCATGATGCGCAGCATGGGCGGCGGCAACGATAGCCCCAGTCGCAACCTTTCGCGCTTTCTTGATCAACTCGCGGAGGGCGAGCCGACCGGCCTCGATGTGCGGCAGACCTGGCGCAGCGATCGCATGGGGCGGGGCGGGGACCACCTCCCGTTCCTCGACCGGGGCTATCCCGCCATCCGCTTCTCGGTCGCCATCGAGGATTACGAGCACCAGCATCAGGACCTGCGCGTGGAAGACGGCACGACCTACGGCGACACCATCGACGAGATGGACTTCGGCTATCTTGCCGATGTGACGCGCCTGAATGTGCGCGCCGCCGACGTGCTGGCCCGCACGCCCATGCCGCCCGTTGTGCAGAGCGATGGCATCGTGCGGCCCGACGTGCTGCTGGAGTGGGAGCCGGTGGCAGGCGCGGTGCGCTACAACGTGTGGCGCAGGCGCACCGATGACCGGGACTGGTCGTGGCGCGAAACCTTGCGGGCGGACCCGGCGGCGGACCTCAATTCCATCGTCCTTGCGCCCGATCGCGGGGACGACTGGATCTTCGGGGTCAGTTCCGTGGCAGCAGACGGGGCGGAAAGCCCGGTCTCCAGCGCAGTGCCCGGCGGACAATTCTATCCGCTACCCGTCGACAGCGGGGAGTAGCGCCCCCATATGCGGGGCATATGAACAAACCGAAGAACACCAAGAAATTTGAAGGCCTGCCCAGCAAGGATCAGGTCATGGAATTCATCCGCGGCTCCGACACGCGTGTCGGCAAGCGCGAGATCGCCAAGCATTTCCGCCTCAAGGGGCAGGAAAAGATCGCCCTCAAGGCGTTGCTGAAGGACATGGCCGAGGAAGGCCTGATCGATTCGAGCAAGAGCGCTTTTCACAAGATGGGCGGCGTGCCGCGCGTCACCGTGCTGCGCGTGGTCGAGATCGACGACGGCGAGCCCATCGCCGTGCCCGAAAGCTGGAACCCCGACGATGGCAGCGCCCCGCCGCGCCTCAGGGTGATCGAGAAGAAGAAGCAGGCAGCACTGCGTACAGGCGACCGTATCCTCGCCCGCACGGAAGAAAAGGGCAGCGGCTGGCTGGCGCACCCGATGAAGAAGCTGGCCGTGGCCGAGGACCAGATGCTGGGCGTCATCGAGATCGATGGCGGCGGCAAGGCATGGCTGGCGCCTGTCGACAAGCGCATCCGCAATTCGTCCCCCGTCTCCGACCTCGGCAATGCCGAGAAAGGCCAGCTGGTGGTGGCCGAAGCCGTCGGGCGCGGTCGCAACTCCTCGGTCAAAGTCACCGAGGTTCTGGGCGACCCGCTGGCACCAAAGAGCTTCAGTCTCATCGCCATTCACAAGTACGGCATCCCCAACCGCTTCCCGCAGGAAGTGCTGGACGAGGCCGAAAAGGCCGCACAACTCCCCTTGAGCGAAGACGACCGCGAAGACCTGCGCCACCTGCCGATCATCGCCATCGACCCCGCAGATGCGCGCGACCACGATGATGCCATCTGGGCCGAGAGCGACGGGGAGGGCGGCTTCAACGCGCTGGTCGCGATTGCCGACGTGTCGTTCTACGTCCGCCCCGGCTCCAACGTCGACAAGGAAGCGCGCCGGCGCGGCAATTCGGTGTACTTCCCCGACCGGGTGGTTCCCATGCTGCCAGAAGTGCTCTCCGCCGATGTCTGCTCGCTGGGCGAGGGCAGGGACCGCGCCGCAATGGCCTGCCACCTTAAGATAGACGCCGATGGCCGCGTGACGGACTGGCGCTTCACCCGCGCCATCGTCCGCATCGAGCAGGTGATCGCCTACGAGGACGCGCAGGCGCAGATCGACGCTGGCAATGCCACCGGACCGATCAACGCGCTGTGGGCCTGCTGGAAAGCGCTGAACGCCGCCCGCGATGACCGGAACCCGCTCGATCTTGACCTGCCCGAACGGCGCGTTGAACTGGGCGAGGACGGCAAGATCAAGGGCATCAAGGTGCGCGAGCGACTGGATGCGCACCGCGTGGTGGAAGACTTCATGATCGCCGCCAACGTCGCTGCGGCAAAGGCGCTGGAAAGCAAGGCCAGCCCTGTCGTCTACCGCATTCACGAACCGCCGACACGCGAGAAACTGATCGCGTTGCGCGAATATTTCGAGAGTATCGGCAAGAACCTTGCCCTGGGGCAGGTCATCACTCCGGGCCTGTTCAACCGCATGATCAAGGACATGGGTGACGATCCGGGCGAGAAGGCGCTGGTGATGGAAGCCGTGCTGCGCAGTCAGACGCAGGCCTATTACGGTCCGCAGAATGCCGGCCACTTCGGCCTTGCGCTCGGCAGCTATGCCCACTTCACCTCGCCCATCCGCCGCTATGCCGACCTGCTGGTGCACCGTGCGCTGGTGGACAGCTACAAGCTGGAACAGCCAAAGCCGAAGGGAAACGCCATCCCTGCGCATTCGGGCCTGTCGGAAAAGGACCGGGCGGACCTCGGCAAGATCACCGACGCCATTTCCATCACCGAACGCCGGGCGATGGAGGCTGAGCGCGACACCATCGACCGCTACGTTGCCGCCTGGCTTTCGGGCCGCGTGGGCGAGGTGTTCGAGACGCGTATCACCGGGGTGCAGAAGTTTGGCTTCTTCGCCACCATCGTGGGCATGGGCGGGGATGGCCTCGTGCCGATCTCCACGCTGGGCCGCGAATACTTCCATTACGACGAGGGCGCACACAAGCTGACCGGCGAGGACAGCGGCACGACCTACACCGTGGGCGACGTGCTGGACCTGCGGCTTGGCGAAGCAAACCCGCTGACAGGTGCACTGAAGTTCGAACTGCCCGAAGGCGGCGGCAACCAGCGTGTCGAGCCTCGCGGACGCAGGCCCGAGCGCAAACCCCGAAACAAGGGTCCGCGAAAGGACAAGCAGGGCAAGCACACGGTCGGCAAGCGCGGCAGGCCCGGCAACATCCGTCACCAGGGTCGCGGCAAGAAGAAGAAATAGCGGAACGCTAGCGGCGGCGCGGGCATTGATCGGGCAAAGGAGAATTCCATGCTCAAGCCCGGTTCCACCGCCCCCGATATCGACCTGCCGCTCACCATCGATGCGCGCTTCGTGCTGTCGGACCAGTCGCCCGACAATTACACCATGCTGGTGTTCTATCGCGGGAAGCATTGCCCGATCTGCAAGCGTTACCTCGAGGAAATCGGCGGGCGGCTGGACGACTTCGTCAGCCGCGGCATCAACGTGTTTGCCATTTCCATGGACAGCGAGGAGCGCGCCATGGTGGTCGACAAGGAATGGAAAACCGACAACCTGCCGCTCGTCCACTCGATGACCGAGGACCAGGCCCGCGAATGGGGCCTCTACATCAGCGAGAAGCGTGATGGCAGCGAGGAACCGGATGGGTTCAGCGAACCGGGCCTGTTCCTGCTCAAGCCCGATCGCACGGTGCACTTCGCCCAGACGCAGAATGCACCGTGGACCCGGCCGTCCCTTGACGATTTGCTCAAGGGCATCGATTTCACTTTGGAGAATGACTATCCAACGCGTGGAACCAAGACCTGAACGGTTGGCGACTAGCCAACCGCTAGGGCGAACGCCCGCCCGCAGCGCGCGCAGCTTGCTGCGCCTCTAGCGAGGACGATTGCGCGGAGGCGCAATCGAAAATCAGGAAAGCGCGTCAATCTCTTCACTGGTCAGACTGCCCGGCACGATGAAAAGCGGGCAGTGCAGGCTGCCGACATTCGTGGAGAAGTGCGTCACCAGCGGACCCGGCGCGCCCTCTGCGGCTGCGCCCAGCACAAGGGCGGCGACTTCAGGGTGTTCGGAAAGGTATTCCGACACGACCGTTTTCGCATCGCCGACGCGGACCGCGATCTGCGGCATCTTGCCGGATTCGTACATCAGCTCGCCCGCAGCCGAGTTCGCCAGAACTTCGGCGCGGTCGCGGGCTTCTTCCTCGATGGTGGCCTGAACGCCGCCGAAGGCGTTGAAGGACTGGCGCGGAACCAGGGCAAGCAGGTGCACCACGCCGCCCGTTTTCGCCGCACGGCGCGCAGCGAAACGCAGCGCGGCGCGCGCTTCCTCGGTCTCGTCGACAATGGTGAGATAGACACGCATCATTGGTTCTCCCGCTCACGCGGTATCACGCGAAACCTTGATTTCCGCAAGATGCCTTGCCCCGCGCGGCCAAATTCGTCAGAGAGCATGCCACGCGAACCAACCTCTTCAGGGAGCCCTGCGCCTCTATGCCGATTGCCATACAGATGCCCGCCCTTTCGCCGACCATGGAGGAAGGCACCCTTGCCAAATGGCTTGTTAAAGTGGGCGACAAGGTTTCCTCCGGCGACATCATGGCCGAGATCGAGACCGACAAGGCCACGATGGAATTCGAAGCCGTCGATGAAGGCACCATCGCCCATATCCAGGTGGAAGAGGGCACCGAAGGCGTTAAAGTCGGCACCGTCATCGCCACGCTCGCCGAGGAAGGCGAGGACGTTGGGGACGTGGAGCCGATCAGCGGCGGCGATGCCGCTCCGGCCCCTGCCGCGAAGGAAGAGAAGAGCGAGGACTCAGCGCCGGCTCCGTCGCCGTCACCAAGCCCCGCACCGGCACCCGCACCGGAGGCATCCGCGGGGCCTGCGCCCACCAAGGACGGCGATCGCGTCATCGCATCGCCGCTCGCGCGCCGGATCGCCGAACAGAAGGGCCTCGATCTCGCCAGCATCAAAGGCACCGGTCCCAATGGACGCATCGTCAAGGCCGACGTGGAAAGCGCCAAGCCCGGCGCGGCTGCGCCCGTACCCACCGCTACGGAGAAGGAAGCGGCCCCCGCAGTCGAGCAGAAGCCCGCCGAAGCGCAGGATTTCGGCATCCCGCACGAGGTCGAAAAGCTGTCCGGAATGCGCAAGACCATCGCGCGCCGCCTGACCGAATCGAAGCAGCAGGTGCCGCACATCTACCTCACGGTGGATATCCGCCTCGATGCGCTGCTCAAGCTGCGCAGCGAGCTGAACCAGGCGCTGGAGCCGCAGGGTATCAAGCTGTCGGTGAACGACATGCTGATCAAGGCGCTGGCGAAATCGCTGGAGCAGGTGCCCGCCTGCAACGTTCAGTTCGCTGGCGATTCCATGCTCAAGTTCGAGCGTGCCGATATCTCCGTCGCCGTGTCGATCCCCAACGGCCTCATCACCCCCATCGTGAAGGATGCAGGGGCCAAGGCCATGAGCAAGATCAGCACCGAGATGAAGGACCTTGCCACTCGCGCCAAGGACGGCAAGCTCGCGCCGGAAGAATACCAGGGCGGCACCGCCAGCCTTTCCAACATGGGCATGTTCGGCATCAAGCAGTTCGAAGCCGTCATCAACCCGCCCCAGGCCATGATCATGGCCATCGGCGCGGGCGAGAAGCGGCCCTACGTGGTCGACGATGCCCTGCAGATCGCCACGGTGATGAGCGCAACCGGCAGCTTCGATCACCGCGCTATCGACGGCGCGGACGGCGCGCAGCTGATGAAGGTGTTCAAGGAACTGGTCGAGGCGCCGCTGGGTTTGGTGGCCTGATCGCTTTCCTACTTTTCGATGAGGTAGCGATAGACCGCCCCATGACGATTTCGCAAACCGCCCCTTTGATCGCCAACTGGCGTGATGACCTGCCGATCTGGGAGGTTACACCTAGCGGAGCCGTTTCGGTTCGATTTACGGATGCGAGGGGGCTCCGGGCAAGTTTTCCAAAACACCCCGGTCGGTGTTCCATGTTGGATGCGCAAGCCTGATGCCGAAGCGCGATCCTGCCATGCGCGTCACCGCGATGCCCGCCGATGCCAACGCATACGGCGACATCTTCGGCGGCTGGCTGATGAGCCTGATGGACTCGGGCGCTGGCCTCGTCGCCGCGCGGCGGGCGAAGGGCAGGGCGGTCACCATCGCGATGGACGGGGTGGAGTTTCATCGCCCCGTGAAAGTGGGTGACGAAGTGTCTGTCTATGCCGAGATCACCCGCGTCGGACGCACCAGCATGGGCATCGACACGCAGGCCTGGCGGCGCGAACGGCATTCGGAAAACGAGGAACTGGTGACATCGGCCAGGTTCACCTTCGTTGCCGTAGACGACGCCGGTCGTCCACGCCCGATCGACGGAGGGGGCGCGTGATATGCCGCATTGCCGCCATCGCAGCCCTCGGCTTCATGACGGCCTGCGCTCCGGCGACGGAAAGCGAGGCCGCGATGACTGAAGCGAGCGCCGACGAACACTATTACGCCTACCCGGCGAACGGCGACGGTCCGAAGCCGTGGATCGTCGTGCTGCCCGGTGGCGGCGGGATCGAGGTGTTCGGCGATACCGAGTTCTACTTCGACGTGGCCCGCCATTGGAACGCGCGCGGCCTCGATGCGCTCGTCGTTCACTACCAGGCCGCCGCGCCCGTGCTCGGTATCGAGAGCGAAGGCATTCCCGGCCCGATGGAGGCGCAGGTCGTGCGCGATGCGCTCGCCTCGGCAGAGCGGGAGGGCTGGCTGGACCTGTCGTGTCCCGGCTTCGTGATTGGCTTCTCGGCCGGCGGATCGGGCGTCATGTCGCTGGCGAACGATCCGGTGCCGGGCCTTGCAGGGGCTATCGGTTACTACCCGCTGGTGATTGGCCAGCCCGAAGATTTCGAAGCCAGAGTGCCGG
>MDTG01197112.1_pt1 | contig 21090 bp, 21 predicted proteins | sample 811421 | NCBI WGS metagenome assembly MDTG01 (sample SAMN05326645, study PRJNA326480) | marine metagenome | isolation source: seawater | place: Pacific Ocean: South East | collected 2011
ACTTAATTTGCCCAGGTGGTGGAATTGGTAGACACAAGGGATTTAAAATCCCTCGAAGGTTAACTTCGTGCCGGTTCAAGTCCGGCTCTGGGCACCAGTTCATAACTTTTAGACTATAATAAATTTTAATTTAAGAATTTTATGGAAAGAAATGAAATAGATATCAAAGAAATCATTAAGCTTCTCTTTAAGAATAAGCTAAATATTTTCTTAATTACATCTACGGTAGCATTATTAACATTAATTTATGCAATTTTTCAGCCCAATGTTTATACTTCGAAAGCAATCTTAGCACCCACAAATGCAGAAGACTCAATTTCTTCACAGTTGGGAGGATTTTCTGGAATTTCTGGATTTGGAGGCATTAGTTTTCCTGGCGCTGAAGCTACACCCGCTCAAGAGGCTCTTGAAAGGATGCAATCATTCAACTTTTATTCAAGTCACTTCCTTCCAAACATAAATCTAGAGGATCTTATGGCTGTGGAGAGATGGCTGCCAGAGGAAAATATTTTAGTCTACGATGAAGAGATATTCATTTCTGATAAGAATAAATGGGTTCGAGATGTTTCTTTTCCAAGAAATCCCAAGCCATCGGATCAAGAATCTTATGAGAGATTCCTAGATTACATAAATATATCCGAAGATAGAGCCACTACCTTTGTTGAACTTTCAATTACTCATAAATCGCCATATATCTCAAAAGAGTGGCTCGATACAATTATTTCAGGAATAAACTCTAGTTCAAGAGATATAGATATAAGAATTGCAAATGATGCAATCAATTTCTTGAGTGAATATTCCGAATCCACCAATGTAAAGTCTCTGCAGGATGTTTCTTCCAGACTGCTCGAAAATCAAATGCAAAAACTAATGTTAGCATCAGCCACCGATGACTATGTTTTCAAAGTTCTCGAGTATCCAATAGTTTCTGAGGAGCCTTCTGGACCGGATAGAATTCAAACTGTCTTATTGGGAATTATTTTGGGGCTTATATTGTCAGCCTCAATTATTATTTACAGGAACTTTAAGACTTTAATAGATAAATAAAGTGATTAAAAAGAGAATATGAAGCTTTTAATCACCGGTGGGGCAGGTTACATAGGTTCCCATATGGTTAGGTTTGCCCAGAATCTCAATCATGATGTAACAGTACTAGATAATTTTTCAACCGGTAATAGATGGGCAATTAAAGATTGTGAGATTTTAGAAGTAGATTTACTTGATAAGGAAGCTCTCTCAAAAGAATTATCAGGTAAAAGTTTTGATGGTGTCATTCATTTTGCAGCAAAGTCTTTAGTTGGCGAATCAATTGAGAAACCAGGACTTTATTATGAAACAAATGTAGTTGGGACATTGAATTTAGTTCAAGAGATGCTAAAAAATAATATTAATAATTTGATCTTTTCATCATCTGCTGCAATTTTCGGTGATCCGATTATGGAAAGAGTTTCTGAATCCCATCCAAAGAATCCCATAAACCCATATGGTATGAGCAAACTTCTTGTTGAAAGTATGCTTGAAGACTTTAGCAAATTTAATAAATTAAATATTGCATGTTTAAGGTATTTCAATGCTGCAGGCGCAGACTTATCAGCGGAAATTGGTGAAGCTCACAATCCTGAAACCCACTTAATACCAAATATTTTAATCTCAGCCTTAAAAAATGAGGATGATCTAAAAATATTTGGTAATAATTATGATACTCCTGATGGAACATGTATAAGGGATTACATTCATGTTTTAGATCTGGCAAAAGCTCATTTGCTAGCCTTAAACTTCCTAGAAAAAGAAAAAGGATTTTTCGCTTTTAATCTTGGGAATGGTAATGGTTTTTCAGTTATTGATGTAATAAAAGAGTGTGAAAAGGTTCTAAATAAGAAAATAAATTATAAATTTTCAAAACCAAGGATGGGCGATCCTCCATTGCTTGTTGCAGATAGCGAAAGTGCAAAAAATAAACTTCTGTGGGAAAAGAATTTTAGTTCCCTAGAAAGAATTATCGAAACTGCAGCAAAATGGCATGTGAAATGGAATACTTAGGAATAATCTTTGATGTGCTCCTTAAATAGCCTAAATGTTTCTTTAGAAGCAGTTTTTGAAACCAAGTGTCAATTGGGTGAAGGCTTATTTATTAACTCGGAAATACAATCTTGGGTAGATATTAATAATAATAAATTAATCTTTTTTGCCGAAGAAGGACTTAAAATACGATCTCTCAAGAATAAACCATCTGTAGTTCTTTCAGGTAAAAAAGACTTTCTGACAATCGGATGTGACAAAGGCATATTAACTTTTGATACCTGTAAAGATGAAGAAAATCTAATCTTAGATGTTTCAGAAAATCATAATACAAAAGATTTTAGAAGCAATGATGGAACATTTTTTGGCAAAAATATTTTACTGAGCTTTATGCACCGAACAGATCCAAAAAAGAATCCTGGATTCATTTATATGATTTCAGAAAATTCTATCAATTTAGTTGAGGAAAAAATTTATATTGCGAATTCTTTCATAAAAATATCTGAAGATACTGTTTTAATAAGCGATTCACTTAAACAAGAAATCTGGTCATATTGCTTTGATAGCAATACTAGATCCTTCAATAAAAAACTTTGGGCAAAAATAGATAACTCAGCTGCGCCTGATGGAGGCTGCATTATAGATGATCTTGTATTTATTGCTCTGTGGGATGATGCTTCTATAGGCATATTTAGTTTGGAGGGGGAGTTATTAAAGAAAATAGATGTTCCTGCAAAAAGGCCAACAAACTGTAAATATGATCCTATTTCATCTAAATTATGGGTAACTTCTGCCCGAGAAGACCTTTCAATAAATCAAATTAAGACTTATCCTTCCTCTGGAAACACCTTTATTTACAATTTACAATTTTAAAAAAATGTTGGTATCAGTAGTTATAAGAACTTTGAATGAATCTAAATATCTTGGCGAGTTGCTATCAAAAATTAAAGAACAAAATAAAGAGAGCTTTGAAGTAGAGGTTGTCATTATAGATTCTGGTTCAGATGATGGAACTATCGAGATTGCAAAAGATTTTGGTTGCAGGATTACGTATATCGATAAAAAAGAATTTACTTTTGGGCGTTCAATAAATATGGGCTCTAACTTTGCAAGTGGGGATATTCTTATATACATTTCTGGGCATTGTATACCCTGCAATAATTCATGGATTACTGACCTAATAAATCCAATTCTTTCCAACAAATGTGGATATTCATACGGTGGCCAAATTGGACGCGATACAACAAAATATTCAGAAAAGAAGATATTTGAGAAATACTTCCCTAAAAAATCAAATATTCCACAAAAAGATTATTTTTGTAATAACGCTAACTCAGCTATTCGAAGGGATGTGTGGGAAAAATATAGATTCAATGAGGAAATAACAGGGCTTGAAGATTTAGATTTAGCTAAACGTTTTCATGAAGATGGTGGGAAAATTGGATATGTTTCTGAGGCATCTGTTTTTCATATTCATGATGAGACATGGCACCAAACTAGAAGAAGATATGAACGAGAAGCAATTGCAATGCAAAAAATTATGCCTGAGATCCATGTCAGTTTTGTTGATGCAATAAGATATATATTTGCTTCTATAATTCTTGACCTGAAAGATGCTTTAAACGATGGATGTTTTTTAAAAGAGTTTTTAAGTGTAATATTCTTTCGTTTTGCTCAATTTTCTGGTGCTTATAGAGGTAATCATAGTCATAGGGAATTATCCAAAAGAAAAAAAGAAAATTATTATTATCCAAATAAAAAATATAAGGACAATTTATGAAATTGATTGCAATTCTACCCATGAAAGCAAATAGCGAGAGAGTAAAGGGAAAAAATTTTAAGATTCTTGGCGAAAAACCATTATTTAAATGGATTCTAGATACTCTTCTTAATGTTTCTGACATCGATACTGTTGTAATAAATACAGATGCAAGAGAAGAGCTTTATAGGAATGGACTAGTTGAAAATAATAAAATACTAATTAGGGACAGGCGAGAAGAAATATGTGGTGATCATACCTCGATGAATTTAGTAATAGGAGATGATGTTAATAGTGTAGATGCAGATATTTATTTGATGACTCATACAACCAACCCATTCTTAACTGAAAACACAATTAAAAAAGCAATAACAACATTTAAAGAAGCTTTAAAGAATGAGGAAGCAGATTCATTATTTACTGTTAATAAAGTTCAAGAAAGATTTTATGATAAAAATGCAAAGGCGATAAATCATGATCCAAATAATTTGATAAGAACTCAAGATATTGATCCTTGGTATAAAGAAAATTCAAATCTTTATCTCTTTACTAAAGATAGTTTTAAAAAAACTATGGCGAGAATTGGAGAAAGACCAATTATGATTGATACAAATTATTTTGAATCTATTGATATCGACACAGTGGAGAACTGGGATTTGGCAGAAATGGTCGTTAAGTATGAAAAGTATAAAGATAATTAATGTATAAGGTTCTTGTCACCTGCCCACCAATGCTATTGCAAATTGATAGCTTACGAGATAAATTTGCTGAGTTTAATATTGAGATTACAACACCTAAAGTAGTTCAAACTTTATCTGTTAATGAATTAATTGAGATAGTTCCGGAACATGATGGCTGGATAATTGGCGATGATCCAGCCACAAAAGAGGTCTTTGAGGCTGGCAAGCTAGGCAAATTAAGAGCTGCAGTTAAGTGGGGCATTGGAACGGATAATGTTGATTTCAAGGCCTGTAAGAAATTAAATATCCCAATTACAAATACACCTGGAATGTTTGGCGAGGAAGTTGCAGATTTGGCAATGTGTTATATTTTAGGTCTTGCCAGGGATGCATTCTATGTTGATAGAGAGGTTAGGAAAGGTAATTGGCCCAAGCCTGTAGGCGTTTCCTTGAAAGATAAGACTCTAGGTATTATTGGATTGGGTGATATAGGAAAGAATATTGCTAAAAGAGCTAATGCACATGAGTTAAAAATATTAGGCTGGGATCCTAATGCAAACTCATTACCTAATTATATTCAATTAAAACAAAAGTGGCCCTTAGGCTTGGAAGAATGCGATTTCATAGTATTTGCATGCGCTTTGAATGACTCTACTTATCATTTATTATCTAAATCTATTCTTATAAGTCTTAAACCAGGCGTAAAGGTGATAAATGTCTCAAGAGGCCATCTAATTGATGAAGATGCTCTGTTAGAAGGTCTTGCATCAAGAATTATTAGTTCAGCTGCTTTAGATGTCTTTGAAGAGGAGCCACTTAGTAAGAATCACAAAATCCTTAATTATCCAAACTGCATACTTGGTTCTCATAATGGATCAAATACGAGTCAAGCTGTTTTGCGCGCCTCTAATAGGGCAATTGAAATTTTAGGTGCTATGCTTTCAAGCAAATATAGTTTTTAAAAATATAATATGCTTAAATTAAAAAAGATTATATGTTTAAGAAAATAGAAATATGGATTCTTTATTTAACAGTACTTCTGTCTATTCTATTCACGATAGGTTTTGGTATTCTTGTCAGACAGGAATTAGTTGGAAGTATTAAGGCAGGATGGGTTTCTAAAACTGCACTAATTCTAGTAGAAACTCCCTTAAATCTTCTCAAATATTTACGAAGTGAATTAACTGTTAAAGATAGATTTCCTCATTTAGATGGTTTTACTGGGACTCCAAATTCTGAAGAATCATACCTTCTCCTTTCAAGATATGATGGTGATTTGCAGGAAGGGGTCGTTGAACTTGTTAATTTAACAAATTTTAAAATATTGCATTCATGGAATCCAGATATCAATGCTTTTAATAAACTGGTTAAACAGGTTGATGAGTTTAAATACTTAAATAGGGATTCAAATAATTCAAGGCAAATAATAACACACCCTAAACTAACCAAAGATGGGGGGTTAATTTTTGGTCAATTCATACCTTTAACAAAAATTAACTCTTGCTCAAAGTTAATTTTTCAGAATACACATGATGAGTTTCACCATTCAATAGAAACAGACTTTGAAAACAATATCTGGGTTCCTAGTAAATTATATCCACAAACAATAGATAGCAACATAATAGGAGACTTACCATACAAAGATTCCGGATATCATGATGATGCATTGGTTAAATTGTCTAATGATGGAAAAATTCTTTTTGAAAAATCTCTTTCAGAGATTTTCATCGAAAACGGTCTAAAGTATTTACTTTTCTCCCATGGTGAAGATTATGAAGAGGATCCATTGCACTTAAATGATATACAGCCAGTAAATAATGATGGAAGTTTTTGGAAAAAAGGTGATGTTTTTCTATCAATTAGGAATCAATCCATGGTTTTGCTTTATAGGCCATCTTCTAACAAAATTATTTGGAAAGGAACAGGACCATTTTTACATCAGCACGATGTAAATATTTTAGATGATAAAAGGATTTCTGTTTTCAACAATCGTTCTATGAATGTATTTAAAGGTAAGAATGTTGTGGATGGTCATAATGAGATGATAATTTATGACTTTGAAACAGATAGATATTCTTCATATTTATCAGAATCTTTAGTGCAACAAGATGTACGAAGTGCAACTCAAGGAAGAGGTAAAATACTTCCAAATGGTGATTTATTTATTGAAGAATCTAATTATGGAAGAACTCTTTACTTTAACGCAGACGGTACATTAAGATGGACCCATGTTAATCGTTCAAATTCAGGGGATGTCTACAGGGTTGGCTGGTCAAGAATACTTGATGCCAAAGAAGACATTAAAATAGTTAACAATTTTTTGAGCAATAGAGGAGCTTGCAATGAATAAACCAATATTATTTTTATCTTTATTTTTAATATCTTCTCCCTCATATGCATATATTGGTCCAGGTATGGGAGGTGGAGCCATTGCTGCTATTCTTGGTTTCTTCGCTGCAATTCTCTTAGCATTATGGGGAATCTTATATTATCCAATCAAGCGCGCATTAAAAAATAGAAAAGATAAGAAAATGCAATTAAAAGATTCTGATAAAAAATCTTAGTGATTCATCTTTTGCTATTACTGGTATGTATTTTATCTGTTGAAGTTTTTATCAGGTCAAATTTTCTATTACTCATTGATTCAATTTTAAATGTATCAAAGAGAGTTACTTATGTAATTCCTCAAAGTAAGATTAGTGATCATTGGAAGGAAAAAGTTATCCCCTTATATGCGTTAAGAATTATGAAATATTCTCTTCAGATTTTACTAATTCTGTTGATGATATTCTCTTTCTTTTTAGTAGCAGACCTTTTTTTAAGCGACTTCCTTACATTCGCTCTCTCATTAATTGGAATAATAGAGTCAATAGTTTTTGCCTCTGGATCTGTCTACTTAAGGAAACTATTTATCAAATGAACAATTATTCCTACATGCAACAAAAACTGCATAAATTTGCACTATCTTCTCAATTTATGCGAGAGGTAATGTTTGATGTTGAAAGCTCTCTTATTTCAATTAATCACACAAATGATAATCATGTTTTTGTTTCAGGTCTTGCACGTTCAGGAACTACTATCCTTTTAAATGCCTTGTATCAATCTAGTGAATTTGCATCACTTTCCTACAAAGATATGCCCTTTATCCTTGCGCCCAATCTTTGGTCAAAGTTAACTTTTGATAAACAAGATAGTAATTTTATTGAGAGAGCGCATGGTGACGATATTAAAGTTTCTACAGAATCACCTGAGGCATTTGAGGAAGTGTTTTGGATGACTTTTTCGCAAGATAGGAAAGACACAAAAGGAAAATTTAGTACTTATGTCCAACTTATAAATAATAAATATAAAAAGAAAAGATATCTAAGTAAAAATAACCAAAATATAAGAAGGCTGAAATTAATAACTAATATTTTTCCTAATTCTAAAATACTGATTCCTTTTAGAGATCCAATTCAGCATGCATTCTCTTTATTATCTCAACATCAAAGATTTATTGAGGATTCAAAAAATGATAAATTTATTTCAAACTATATGAAATGGATAGGCCATACAGAGTTTGGACCTAACTATATACCTATACACAATAAAAATTTATTATTTAAAGATTACAAGAATATTAACCATTGGCTAGAGCAATGGTATTTAACTTATCAAGATTGTTATAAGACTCTAAAAAATAAAAAGAATGTATATTTTATATCTTATGAAAAAATATGTAATTCAGAAGAATTTTGGTTGGATTTATTACAAATATTAAATATAAAAGAGACATATGATTTTGTATTTAAAGAATCTCAAAAGGATGTTACGCTTGAGACGAATGAAGATATTTTAAATAAGGGAATATCTTTATACAAAGAACTATCAAATCTTTAAGATAATAGGAAAAAAGATGAATAAGTTAGTCATTATTTCAGGATCTAGTGGAGGATTTGGCAAGGCTCTTGTTGATATTTACCATAATGATAACTTTATTGTTGTTGGTTTAGACTGTAAAAAATCGCATAAAAATGATCTAAATAATTTTCATGAAATAACTTGTGATTTAGTTAAATTTTCAAAAAACGAAGCCTATAGGCATAAAATATCTAGGAAGATAGAGAAATTTATTCCCAAAAATTTAAATGATTTTAATATTATTAACAATGCAGCAGAGCAAATCATTAAAGAGTTTAAGGAAATAAATAGTGATGATTGGGATAACTCATTTTCTGTTAATACCATTGCTCCATTCTTTTTAATACATGAGCATTTAGATAAACTGATAAATTGCTCAGGAAATGTTGTTAATATCTCAAGCATTCATTCTAAACTTACAAAGAAAGGTTTTGTATGTTATGCAGCATCAAAAGCTGCGTTGGAATCATTAACAAGATCTTTAGCTATAGATTTATCACCTTTGGGTATTTCAGTTAATTCCGTAGCACCTGCCGCTATTAATACAGACATGCTTCGCGATAGTTTTTCTTCAAATCCAGAAAAATTGAGAGAACTTAAGAGTTATCATCCCTCAAAAGACATTGGAAACCCAGAAGAATTAGCAGCTCTAGTCAAGGTAATTACCGACTATAAAGGTAAGTTTCTAACAGGATCAAGGTTTTCAGTAGCTGGAGGAATTGAAGGAGTTCTTCATGACCCTGATTATTAATGACTTTAGATAACGTCAAGATTATTTTTTAGCTTTCTCCTATTCTCTTCAATTATAATGGCCCAACTATTTTAATTATTCGCAGATAGGAATATTAGGTATTTAAGAAAATATCTTTGTAACTGTTTAAAATAGAATTTAGTTATCTTGTTTATGGAGATTTAAAAATGCTCAATATTATTCAAGCTGGTGTGGCCAAAAGTGGTAATTACTGGACATGGAAAATTCTTGATCTTACATTAAAAGCTGCTTATGGCGAGCCCTCAAAATACATAATCCAGCATAAAGATTTTCAGAGTCTTAAAAATAAGAAATTTACACATGAGGATCAGCTTTATACAGATGTGCTAGATGTTGATATGTCAGGTTATTATTTAAGGGTAGGACCTTACTTCAAAGAAAAAATTTATGATATCGAAGACTATATAAATCAAGCGCAACACATTTGGACACATTCTGAATACAATCCAAAATTTGAAAATGTCTTAAAGAAAGTCCAAAAAACTATTTATATTATTAGACATCCTGCAGATGTAGCAATGTCGCAAGCAAATTTTGCTTTTACGCCTTATGTAATGGAGGGGCAACCTCATAATGAAAAAACACCTCAAGAATTTCTCCAAAATAGACTTGAGTGGTCTCTCTACTCGTGGCGCCATAATGTTACAGGTTGGCTTGCAAATATTCCAAAAAGTTCTTACATATTATTTTATGAAAACTTAAAAAATGATTTTGATACCGAATATCAAAAGTTATTAACTTACTTAGAAATTAATCTATCCAAAGAAAAGTATGCTCTTATAAAGGATTCAGTCACAGCTGAGCATATGAGCAAAAAAAATCCAGATCACGTAAGAAAAACAGGAAAAAGTAATCTTCATTTAAGAAAAAATGATCAAAAGAAGATAGATGACATTGCTGGACCAGTTCTGGATAAATTAAATTATTCAAAAACTAAAAAGATATTTTTGTATCCAAATGAGCATAATCCTAAAGAATTTATGCCTCTTTATAGGAACTCAACAATTTCAATATTAAAATTACCAAAAGCCATTTTCCATTTAATTATAAGTAAAAGAAATCTTAGAGATAAATTTAAAATTAGTGTAAAAAAAGCTAAAATTATCTTCAGTCATTGGACACACTCATCCAAAAATTAATTTAATGCATGTAATTGCAAAATTAGTCTGTTTAGAGATTTCACTTAATAAGTCGGCTATTATTAGTCTATGAGAATAAAGTTAAAAAAATTACTTTTAGGCAACACTCATTCTCTTTTTATCAAAAATATCTTCAGTGCTATATTTACTTCAGCTTTTGTCTTATTTTTTGGTAAGATAATTCAGTTTATACTCTTATTGTATTTAGCGAGATATATTGGCCCAGAATCTTTTACCATTCTCGCAACCTCATTAGTAATAGCCCAATTAATTGGGTTAATTTCAATACCTGGAGGCCGGCAAGGACTTACTACTTCTCTAACAAGGGCTCTTGCTCAAAAAAATCAATTATTATGTAAGAGTATTTTACTTAATAGCATATATCTTTGTATTTTTTTAAATGCTTTAATAATAGCTTCTTATGCATTAGTAAATCATTTCTTTAGCGCATCATTAAATGAATACATTTTAGTGACTTTAATTACGCTTTTTATAACTCTAAGAACAAGCATTACACGAGGTTATGGCTTCATATTTACTAGCATATTTTTCTCAGAAGTTATGGCGCCTTTATTTCTTCTTTTTATATTTATTTTCTGTGCTTATAAGAATATTGTACTTCCTGTTCCACTTATATGGCTGATAGTGTATGGAATTTTTGAGGTATGTGTAATTTTAATTAGCAGTAAACCGATCCTCAAAACTTTAAATCATGTGTCTTCCAATCTATCTTTCCCAATTAAAGCATTCAAAGAAACATTTTCAATACAAGTTGCTAATATCTTTTTAACAATAATTACTCGTATTGATATGGTGATATTGTCTTCTGTTGCTGGTCCATTAGTGGCAGCACCATATGCTCTAGCTCAAAGATTTGTTCAGCCCATTACAATGCTTGGAAGAGTGCTATCTAACTCAACCTCGCCGATGCTCGCTAAAGCACATGCGGGTGGCAACAAAAAGAATATCAACTATATTATTAGTCTAAGTTTTATTTTTGTTTTACTAGGATCAATATCTATTATTTCATTTCTCTATTTAATGTATGATTTTATTATTAGTTATCTCAGCAAAGATTATTCCTTAGACCAAACAACTATTTTTTATTTAATTGGGTCTCAATTATGCTTAGTTATTAATGCTCCATTTGCCCAGTATCTTTTGATGACAAAAAAAGCTAATCAAGTAATCTTTTCTAACATAGCTGCGTGCATAACTTTTCTAACCATAATATTTTTTAATCTATATCAATTAAGCGCATTAACTATGGCAAAATATTCTTTTGTTGCGACTTTGTGTATGGCGGTTTTGTCAATTTATTTTTCTTTAAGAGCATTGCTACTAAGTTATGAATCTATCGATATTCAATAGTGTCATTTAAAATATTTTTTTGCTTACACATGCTAAAAGTGAAAAAATTTTATATAAAATAGCTATTTCAATTTATGAACTCTAACCCTTCATCAAATATTTTACATAATCACCAAATATCTAGAAGGTCTAAGACAGATTCTTTGCTGATAATTTTGTTCTTTTCTACCTTCAGACTCCCAGTACTTTTTGCTAGTCCAATTGATACCATACTAAATATAGCATTCATTGGTTTCTTTGCTCTGATATTATTTTTGAGGCTTCCAAGTTTGATGGTTATAAAGAACATTAATATCAATTATTTTTTTTTAGTAATAACTTTCTTAGTTTGGGGACAAATAGGTTATTTAAGAGCATTATTGAATGGACATTTTGATTTAATTCCAACTCTTATAGCAATTATTTGGCAATGGTTAATAGTGATATTAAGCTTAGTATTTATATCAAGTGCACAAAATAAATACGATATTACGTCATTACTTAGGGCAACCATAATAGGAGCTGGTGTTTATGTATTTATAAATTTTATTTTAGGTATTTTTGGAATCCAAGCTAATGATTATGAAGAAATACGTAGTTTTGAGCTAACTAGTTTAGTTTTAGAGTTAATAGGCTTTGGATGGCTTGTTATCAATCCACCCTTGTCCTCTTCACCAAGAGCGATTGCTTCAATATGCGTAATTGTTGCAATGGTATTTAGTACTTATTTTAGTAAATACAGTATAAAAAGTGATAAATACATTCCTAGTAAAGTAATTGTTCTAATATCAATATTCTTTTTAGCTACTCAAGGTGCAAGAATGGCACTAGCAGCTCTTTTATTTACCTATCTAGTGATTATTTTTTTTAAAAAAAGGAGGGTACTGTTTTTTACAAAATCATTGATAATTTTTGCTCCCTTTCTCCCTTTAGCTCTTGTCGCAATTGCAGGATTTCTTCAAGAATATAATTTTCTCTCATTTCTTAGCAGGAATGCATATGACAATATAGCAACACTTTCTAACCGAACATATATATGGGCTGAGGTTATAAATGTTTCCTCAAAAATAAACCAATATACAATAATTGGTTACGGAATAAATGGACATATACCAAGCGGTATTTGGGAAAACATTTCTTATATCTTTGAAGACCGTTTAGACAATAAAACCCATACTCTGCACAATGCAGTTATCCAGATGTTTATTGACAGAGGAATTATCGGCGTTTTGCTATTACAAGTAGTATTATTTTTACTAATTGATCGTCTTTCAAGAGCAGGCAAATTTGGCTATAAGATAATCTTTGCAATTCTTGCAGTATTATTGTTATCACAAACGACAAGTATATTTAACGTTGGTCCCATTGATAGTCTGACCTTATTAATATTTTTGATAACAATTTGTTCAAGCTCATTTCTGGATAAAAGTTTTATTAAAATTAAAAATATTAATGAGAGTGATATTTATCAATATAAAAAGTAGTTCATAACATTAATTAGTATTATTCATAACATTAATTAGTATTAATAAGGATTTTTTAAGAAGTGAGATGTTTTTTTATTTCTTAGACTATACTATTATTCATCGATGAACATAAATTTACTCGGACTAAGATTGCAAAAATTAGCATATGTGTTATTAAATTTTAGTCTTTTAAAGACATTCCTCAAGTTCCGAGTTTTAGCAACCTTTCAACACTCCCAAGTACTAAAAAATAAATATAGAACCATTGTTGATATTGGTGCAAACCGAGGACAATTCTCTTTAGCTGCCTCACAGAATCCAGATGCAATAATTTACGCATTTGAGCCCCTATCTAAACCGGCTAAAATATTTAAAAAGGTTTTTAAAAATAATAACAATGTTAAGTTTTTTAATGTTGCAATTGGCAACACTGAAAAAGAAACATCTATTAACGTCTCGGCAAAAGATGATTCCTCATCTTTATTAGAAATATCTCAGCTCCAAAATGAACTCTTCCCTGGGACTTTTAAAGATAGTGTTGAAGAGGTCTTTCTAGCACCATTAGAAAAATTTATTAATGAAGATGACTTAATTTCACCAGCGCTTTTAAAGTTAGATGTTCAAGGTTATGAGTTAGAGGCATTAAAAGGTTGCCAAAAGCTTTTAAAAGGATTTGATCATATATATTGTGAGTGCTCTTTTATACCTCTTTACAAAGGGCAAAAGCTATCTTCTGAAATCATAAGTTATCTTAATGATCATGATTTTGAGTTGGCTGGCTTCTTTAATCTGAAGAAAACCCTTGATGGAGATTGCATACAAGCAGATTTGCTTTTTGCCTCAAGACTTAAATAGACAAAAATATTTTCTAAAATGAAATGAACAGAATTATAAAAATACTTCTAAAGTTAACTAAAGGCATTCGTTACTTCTTTGATCCAATTACTTTTAAATTTACAAAGAATAAAAAGAGGCTTGAAGAACTAAAGGATTTATTGAAGGATAAGCCAATCTTAATAGTTGGGAATGGCCCTAGTTTAAATAAAACTCCCTTGGATGAGTTTCAGGAAATTTACTCGATAGGAATGAATAAAATAAGTTTAATTTTTAATAAAACATTATGGCGACCTAGCATTGTGGTCACTACTAATACTTTAGTAGCAAAACAGCATTGGAAGGAAATGAAGAATACTAAAATACCACATTTTTTGAATTGGAATTCTCGATGGCTTATTCCAATTCATGCAAGGAAATACTTTAATTTTTTTCAAACTAATACTGATAACTGTTTTCAAAAGGTTATTCCTGAATCTGTGGGGTCTTCAGGGACTGTGACATATACTGCCTTACAATTTGCATATTATATGGGCGCTAATCCAGTTATCATTGTTGGAGTTGATCATAATTTTACTTATACAGATTCACCTAATGATTATCAAAAAAGAAAAGGTGATGATGTTAATCATTTTGACCCCAATTATTTTGCTGAAGGTCAATATTGGGGAGTACCAAACCTTGAAGCAAGTGAATTAGGTTATAGGAATGCAAAAGATGCTTTTGAGTCTGATAATAGAGAAGTTCTTGATGCCACGGTTGATGGAAAGCTAAAAATCTTTAAAAAGATATCAATCAAAGATGCAATTGAGCTCGTAAAGAATATACAAAGAAAGAAAAATTGAACATAAAACGTTACCCAATCATTAAAAAATCACTCAAAGTTTTTTTTGATTTAGCAAGGGTTTTTCTTCCAACTTTTAAGGGTAGAGGCATCTTTCTAAACTCAATCCCAAAAAGTGGCACACACCTCCTTCATCAAATCTTGATAAACTTTGCTTATAGGGAAAAATTTGGATTTTTTGCATCAACACCATCCTGGGATATGAAAATTAGGCCAAGTTCTCATGCAGAAAAATATCTATCTAAGATTTATAACAATGAAATTATGTCTGGCCATTTATTCTATTCAAATCAGATTGAAAACTTTTTAAGAGAATTATCTCTTCCCACAATATTTATTTATAGAGATCCTAGAGCAATTTTTTTATCTGAACTTCATTATCTCTCTGAAATGAATAGATGGCATAAATGCCACAAATTTTTCTCTAAATGCACTTCTTTCGATGCAAAGTTTAAATTGTGTCTAGAGGGATTGCCACAGGAAGATTTTTATTATCCTAAGTTTTCTGAAAGGATTAGAGATTATACTGGGTGGATAAATTCAGAGTATGTTTTTAGTATCAGTTTTGAGGAGCTTATAAATGAAAAGTCGAGAGGAGATGCTATAAAAAATCTAATAAATTATTTAGCCACTTTCGATGAAAATTTTAAAGATCAGTTTAATAACTTGCATCCCTTAAAATCTTCGATAGTTCCTGAAAACTCACATACTTTCACAGGCCTTGATCCGGAAAGGTGGAGGGTGACTCTTGATTCAAATCAGATTCACCTTCTTGAGTCACAACTAGGAACTTTAATAAACGAAATGGGGTATAAGTAGTATAATTATTCAAATATAGGTTTAAAAATAATTTTATGAAAAAAGCTTTAATTACAGGTATTACTGGCCAAGATGGGTCATATCTAGCAGAATTTCTTTTAGATAAGGGTTATGAAGTTCATGGTATTAAAAGAAGGTCATCTTCTCTTAATACAGAAAGAATTGATCATATATATCAAGATCCTCATATTGAAAATAAAAATTTGATATTACACTATGGAGATTTAACTGATTCATCCAATCTTACCCGAATTATCAATGAAATAAAGCCTTCAGAAATTTACAATTTAGCAGCTCAAAGTCATGTAGCAGTGAGTTTTGAGTCGCCAGAATATACCGCTGATACAGATGCACTTGGAACTTTAAGGCTTTTAGAAGCAATACGTTTCCTTAATATGGAAAAAGAGGTAAGGTTCTATCAAGCTTCTACATCAGAGCTTTATGGCAAGGTTCAAGAGGTTCCTCAAACCGAAATAACTCCATTCTATCCAAGATCACCTTACGCAGTCGCCAAACTTTATGCATACTGGATTGTCATAAATTATAGGGAGGCTTATGGAATATATGCATGTAATGGGATTTTATTTAATCATGAGTCACCAAGGCGAGGAGAGACCTTTGTAACAAGAAAGATTACTAGAGGGCTTGCTAATATTTCTCAAGGGCTTGAAGATTGCTTATATATGGGAAATTTAGATGCAAAGAGAGATTGGGGCCATGCTAAGGATTATGTAAGAATGCAGTGGATGATGTTGCAGCAAAAAAAACCAGATGATTTTGTAATTGCAACTGGTAACCAATGTAGTGTAAGAGACTTCATATTACTTTCAGCAAAAAAACTTGGTATAAAAATTGAATTTCATGGACAAGGTCTTGATGAGATAGGAGTTGTAAAAGACATTTCCTCAAGAACAAAAAGTTCTTTAAAAATAGGAGACACCATTGTAAAAGTTGATCCAAGATATTTTAGACCGACTGAAGTTGAAACACTGCTTGGCAATCCATCTAAAGCTAAGGAAAAGCTTGGATGGAGACCTGAAATTTCACTAGAGGAAATGTGTGCTGAAATGGTAAGAGAAGATTTAAAGACTGCAGAGAGGAGTGCGTTCTTAAAACAGAATGGCTATGAATCAAATCTTTCAAAAGAAAACTGAGAATCAAGAATATGAGAATCTTTTTAGCTGGCCACAATGGAATGGTAGGAAGTGCATTACTTCAATCTTTAAAAAAACATAGTAATATTGAAATTTTAACTCAACCTAGATCGCAATTAGATTTGCTTGACTTAAATGCTGTAAAAAAATATTTTCAAGAAAATAAATTTGATCAAATATACATTGCAGCTGCAAGAGTTGGAGGAATTGAAGCCAATAGATCCTATCCTGCTAACTTTATTCTGGATAATCTAAAGATTCAGACTAATATTTTAGAATCTGCCCATTTAGCTGACATAAATAAAGTCTTATTCCTTGGATCATCATGCATTTATCCAAAATTTTCTAAACAACCCATAAAGGAAGAATATCTGCTCTCTGATTATCTTGAGGAGACAAATGAACCCTATGCCATAGCAAAGATTGCTGGAATTAAATTATGTGAAAGTTTAAACCGCCAATATGATAGAGATTATAGATCAATCATGCCAACAAATTTATATGGCCCACGTGACAATTTTCATCCTCAGAACAGCCACGTTATTCCTGGTCTAATAAATAGAATTCATGAAGCCAAGATTAATGGAAGCTCAGAAGTATATATTTGGGGATCAGGAAAACCCAAAAGAGAATTTCTTCATGTAACGGATATGGCAGATGCATCTATATTTGTCATGAATCTTGAAAAAAAGATCCTTAATAATCAAGTAAAACCAACGCTTTCTCATATTAATGCGGGAACTGGAATTGATATTTCAATAAATGAGCTATCCAAAATGATAGCAAAAGTTATTGGTTTTGAAGGCAAACTAGCATTCGATCAGTCTAAACCAGATGGAACTCCAAGAAAAACTTTAGATATTTCTAAACTGCAAGATCTTGGTTGGGAGCCCTCAATAAGACTAGAGAAAGGGTTAATTGATACATATGAATGGTATAAAGAAAATATAGACAAAATAAGGAAATAATTAATAATTATTATGCTTCGATTTTATAAAATTAGGTTATGAAGCGAGCTGCGATATTAAGCCCTTTTTTTTATCCAGAACTAATTGGCTCAGCTCCATATAACTATGACTTGGCAAAAAAATTGATAAATGAAAATATTAGTGTTGAGATTTTTTGCTCACATCCATTGTATCCAGATTGGAAGCCAAAAAAGGGAGAACTCAAAGTAAATGACATAAAGTTATTTAGAGGAGGTCTTTGGCTAAGATACCCAAAAAGTAATATTTTAAGAAGACTAATTCTAGAGATATGGTTTTTGATCTTTATTTTAGGAAATCTGATAAGAATAAAAAAAAATGATTTAGTTTTTGTAGTATTCCCTCCTTCACTGATGGCATTATCTTTATTTTTTTTAGGAAATAATACAAAGATAATAGGAATTGTTCATGATCTCCAATCTGTTCATTTAGGCAATGAAAATTTTTTGAAAAGATCAATTGGAAACATTATTAGATTTTTTGAAAGAATTGGTTTTAGGCTGTGCACTAATCTAATTTTTCTCTCTAATGAGATGAAAAATGAGGCTTGCGCCGTATATAAAATAACAAAAGACAAGTGCAAAGTTATTTATCCCTCAATAACCATTAAAGACTTTAAAAATAAGAATAATCTGGAAAAAATTTTCAATAAAGATTTTTTTAACATTGTTTATTCTGGAGCTCTTGGGCAAAAGCAGAATCCTAATGAAATTTTTAATACTGCTCAAATCTTAGTAAAGAAAAATACCAATACAAGATTTTATTTTTTTTCAAGCGGTCATGAGTTTGATAGGCTAAAGAAGGAAAATTTATCCTGCGACGTTATCTTTAGAGATTTAGTGAAACAAGAAGATTTACCTGAATTGCTTTTCAAATCAGACTTACAATTAATTTCACAAATGAAAGGTTCCTCAAAAGGATCATTACCATCCAAGCTACCAAATATACTTGCCTCCGGAACACCTGTTCTTGCAATTACTGATCATGGATCAGAGCTTCAAGAAATATTAATAGATCAAGATGGTTGTTTTGTTTTCAATGACTGGAACATAGAGAAGATATCTGACTTAATTAACTATCTTTCCTTGAAAAAAAATCAGAAATATAATCGAACAAATAAATTAGAAATATTTATGCCTGATTATATTATGAAAAGTATAAAAAAAATGATTACCTAAGATTGTATATTTATCTGCTAGGATGTTTTTTGTAATTTCATTTTTAATTTCTTAGAAAGTATAATTTTATTATGAAAAATGCTGTTATATTTGGTGGTACCGGATTTATTGGTGCTTTTTTTGCAACACACCTTACAAAAAATGAAAATTATGAAAAGGTTTATTTGTTTGATCATGAGTTAGTAGAAGAAAAAGACTCAAAATATATCAGAAGGTTAATAGAGGCAAACAATAAGATAGTCCAAGTAAAAGGTGATGTTAGAAATCAAATTGATTGGTCACCTGAATGCAAAATAGATCTTGTGGTTAACACAGCAGCTATTCACCGTGAACCCGGCCACAAAAAGTTTGAGTACTTCGAAACAAACATACTTGGGGCAAATAATGTCTGTAATTGGGCAGAAAAGCATTCCTGCAAAGAAATAATTTTTACAAGCTCAATTGCTCCATATGGACCGAGTGAAAGTAAAAAAGATGAAAGCTCAATTCCAGTTCCTGAGACAGCTTATGGCTCATCTAAACTAGTTGCAGAAAAAATACACGAGAAATGGCAGCAAAAAGATTGCGATAATATACTTGTAATTGTTAGACCTGGTGTTGTTTTTGGTCCAGGGGAAGGCGGTAATGTCTCTCGATTGATAAGAGCTGTTAAAAAGCGCTATTTTTTCTACATGGGAAATCGTAAAACACGCAAAGCAGGCATTTATGTCAAAGAGCTTTGCAAAGCTATGATGTGGGTTTTAAATAGTAAGAAAGCTAAACTTGATGGTATTACTCTTGTAAACATGTCTATGAACCCAGGTCCTTCGATTGAAGAATATGTTAATTCTATTGCTAGAATATCAAAAATTTCTGTTTTGATACCGCATGTGCCAAGCCTATTTCTTTTGGTTATTTCATATTTGATTGAAATTATAGCCAAGCCTATAGGGCTTCAACACCCATTTAGTCCTGTTCGGATTAAGAAATTAGTTCGTTCAAATAACATTCTTCCAACCTACTTAATACAAAATGGGTATAAGTATAAATATACCCTTGATGAAGCCTTTCAAGACTGGAAGAATGAATCACCAAATGAATGGAAATAATGAAATTATTTAAAATTAGAGGCCAAGATTGATAAGTTTCTTAAATAAAAATCAAGAAGAACCATATGTAAAGTTTAGAAGATTTTATAATGAAGCAAGAGAGAGAAAACAAAATGCTATTGAGGCTATTTCAATTTCATCTTATTCGTCAAGTAAAAAAGAAGTTGATTCAAGATTTGTGAATCTAAAGTTTATAGATAATACAGATTTTATTTTTTTTACAAATTATAGCTCACCAAAGTCTATCCAATTTCAGGAACATGACCAAATAGCAGGACTGTTTTATTGGCAAAAGATTAATATGCAGATAAGAATGAAGGGTAGAATAAAAAAAACATCTCTAGATTTTAATAATCGTTATTTTGAATCTAGATCTTTGAAAAAGAATGCTCTTGCCATATCTTCTTCCCAATCAAAAACTATTGATTCCTATGAAAATGTTAAAGAGAAATTTCAAAAAATATTATCTGAGGGCTCTCTAAAAAAATGCCCTGAATATTGGGGTGGTTACTCTTTTACGCCATACAGTTTTGAATTTTGGAAAGGTCATGAAAACAGGTTAAATAAAAGAGTTTTATATACTCTTGAAGAGTCAAATTGGATAAAAAGATTCCTTGAGCCATAATAAGGTTGTTAATTTTATAATTTTTTGATATAAAACTTGCAAAATGAAACTAAGATCCTTTGGAATAAACATATTATCTTAGCTTAATTACATATTAGAGATACAAAAATAGTTACCAAAAAAAAATTTCTACCTATCAATCAGCGTATCTCAGCAGATGAGGTGATGCTGATTAATGATAAAGGTGAAAAGCTTGGATTAAAATCTATTGATGAAGCACTGAAAATTGCTGGAGATAGCTCAATGGATTTAGTTCAAGTTTCACCAAAAGCATCCAGTCCTGTTGTTTGTAAAGTAATGGATTATGGAAAGCATCTCTTTTCAAAGAAAAAAAGTACATCAAGTAAAAATAAAACTAAACAAAGTTTAAAGGAAATCAAGTTTCGACCTTCAACCGATGTTGGAGATTACAATATAAAATTAAAAAAAATAAAAAGCTTTATTCTTGGTGGAGATAAGACTAAAATAACTGTCCGA
>MDTG01198071.1_pt1 | contig 21088 bp, 18 predicted proteins | sample 811421 | NCBI WGS metagenome assembly MDTG01 (sample SAMN05326645, study PRJNA326480) | marine metagenome | isolation source: seawater | place: Pacific Ocean: South East | collected 2011
ATTAATTAAAGCAAAGGAGAACTATATGGAATTTCTAAATAAGATTGGCGATTGGGCTAAATCACTAACAGAAATCGGTATAAGTATCATCGCTCTTGGAGTAGTACTTGAAGTATTATTCAAAGGAATGCAGATACCTTTTTGGCCAGAAAACTCAGTAGTGGAAAACATTATGGGTATTTTGGGTGGATTGAGTAGTGAAGGCTTACTTGGATTAGTAGGTGCCTTTATTCTATACCACATCCTTAAAAAGAAATAAGGATTAATTGAAATCAATTGATTAAAGACCTCACTTCGGTGGGGTCTTTTATTACACTCTATATGGAAAATATTTTTATGTTGATTAAGATAATATCAACGTTTGTTATATTTTGGTTTATAATGAACCGATTCTTCAAATGGATGGATAAATAACCACTTTTTTGATTTACCATATTTATATACAACATAATATGGTATAATCATGAGTACAGATTTTGAATTATTTCCAGGTAAAAATCTAAGTGGATTGTTTAAAGATATCTATGAAAATCAAGTAAACAAGAAACAAAGAATATCTGAACTGATTGCTGAAATGAAAAAGGTAATCAGACATGCAGGTGATATGGCAGTAATTGGACCAATCATAAAAGATTTAGTTGATACATCAGTTAAGAACGATGATTCACTAATCAAGATGGCTGCAATTGCTCAACGAATTATTGGTGCTCAACACAAAGCTGAAGGTGATACTGGTTTTCTTTCTGATGAAGAAAAAGAACAATTGCTTTCTCAGTTAGAAGAAACTGCAAAGGAAGTTGTTGATGACCAAGAACAAAAGGTTGATGAACTTACCAACGAAATAGAAGAGCTCAAACAAAGAGTAGATAACGATGGCTAAAAGATTACAACAATCATATAAATCTGCACAAACTAATAAAATAGCAATCAGAGAAACTCCAGAAACAGGAATAGTTATTGAAGTTATACTAGATGATACTCACAAAATAATTCGTTCTAAGGAAGAGAGTACTGATAGTATTTATACTGAAAAGGAAACTGGTATAGTGGGTTCAGCTGTTATCAGACCTATAAAAGATAAAACCTCTGCAGAGAGTTCACTATTCACATACCAACCCTTAAATTCATCTTTATTAGAATTACCAATTATAGGTGAAACAGTAGAATTATATAAAATAGGTTCTATAAGATATTATAGAAGAATATCTTCAAATAATATTAGTAGTGGTAATGCAGCAATTAATAAAAATAAAACCACATATAAACAAACCCAAAAATCAGCTGGTGGTGGTGATTATTCAACTGTATCAAAAACAAGTACTGCAAACTCATCAAAATCTGATGATAGAAGTACTAAGTATGGTGAATATTTTGAAGAGCAGCAAGTTAACAAGCTAAAATTATATGAAGGAGATTCTATTCTTCAATCGAGATTTGGACAATCTATACGATTTAGTGGATATAATAATTCAGAATCTACATTTTCTCCAACTACAATAATTAGAAACAGACAAAACGATGAATCTATTAGTAAGTTAAAAAGTGGTGATATCACAGAAGAAGATGTAAACAAAGATGGTTCTATTATTGCACTTACATCTCAAGATTATAAGATACCATTCCAACCAGGTCTTATAGATGATGGTGGTTCTTCTAACTTTGAAACTACTCCCATAAAGTTTGAATTACCTGAAGAATATGTAGGACAAGACCAAATACTAATTAATTCAGAAAGAATTATTCTTTCATCTAAAGCATCTGAAATGATGTTCTTTTCAAAGGGAGATTATGGATTCATATCTGATGGTAAATTCACAATTGATAATGGAAACAAAGGTGCTGAATTAGATTTTGGTGATGATGTTGTACTAACAACTAACAGAAACAATAGTAACTTTATTGTAACAACTGGTACTGGTCAAATAAGATTAAATACTGAAGATAATGGTAATAGTGGTGGTTCGGGTCAAAAGGAACCATTAGCAAGAGGACAAACTTTAGTAGATATATTAGATGCACTGATTACTGCAGTTTCAAATCAAATTTACGCAACTCCTGCAGGACCTACCGCTAAAGGACCTTTAAACTTACCTGAGTTCGAACAAATTAGAGCGAAGTTAGACCAAATAAAATCTACACTAAACTTTACGGAATAAAATTATGTCTTGGAAATTGTTCAAAGTAAATATGCTACTCTATATGAACAATCCTCTTGGAGTTGTTGCATATCCTCAGTACGCCGCTAAATTGGCGATGGAGTATGATATGTGTATGAGAAGAGGTGGTGAGTTAATAAATAAAAATCCTGTAGCTGCTGGTAACATACCATTATTCACTACTATGATGACTGTAGCACACACAACAGCACTTACCAAGGGAACTCCAGCTAAACATGCGTTTTTAAAAGATGTTGGTAATGCAGTAAAAGGATATTGGACTGGAGCAACATTACTCCCCTTCCCTACTCCACTAATACCAGCACCAGGTTCAGTACAAAATATAATAGCAAACTCGGCTATGGTAACTTCACCTGGCACATGGCCGAATGTTCCATTTGAAATCCCAACAGATTCTTGTTTAACATTTTTAGATATGATGGTTCTGTTTATGCAAATACATCTTCTAAGTTTAAAAGGAATGTATATGACAACATCTATGTATCCTTCTGCACCTGCACCAATACCAGGTCCCGGTGTTGTACAATGGGTTGGATACTCTATTCCAAATATACCATTTCCATCTTTAAAGTTAAGTGGTGGAAAGGCACCAAATGGACAATCTGCTGAAGAATTCGGAACCGATGGAAACTTTGGAAATTTAGATGGTTCAACCCTTAGTGGTAATAATGTACCATTTAATCCAGGTCAACAAGGGGAAGAATCTGAAGATATAGATAATGAACTTAGAGCTGAATTATCGGGTGGAGGTGGAACATTGGATTCTAACTTAGATGCTATACTTACAACAGAAACAAAAAAGGATAAGTTAGGTAGAAAACGATTCTTTACAGAAGCAGAATTATTAGTAGCTGAATTAATAGATACTAATAAAGAAAATAGAGTTGCTTCGAAATCTTTATCTCAAATTAGACAAGAACTTGAGGAAGAAAGAAGAAAGTGTTGTGTAGATTGTGATTAAAAACTATAAAACGAACAAAGATATATTTATATTAAGATAAAAACAATTTTTCAAAAATGGATAATAAAAAACTTATTAAGGTAATAAAGGCATTAGTGGAGGTTGAGGTATCTAAGAAACATGAGAAGTTTCTTAAGGACCAATTTCCAGCAATACTTGATGAAGCCGTTAAAGGTAAAATAAAAACTTTGAAAAAAACTACAACAAAAAAGGTAGTTAGTGAAGAAGTAGACCCTTTTGAAATGGCAAATCAAGTATTACAAAATGAACGAGAAGAACAACCAAAAAGACAATTCAGTAAAAACGCTGCAATTAATGAGGTTCTTAATAATACACAACCATTCTCTAAAGAACAAAGAAGTGGGGGAACACAAGTTAAATCTGTGTTAGATTCATTTCAGAAACCACAAGTGAATGAAAGTATGGATAAAACAATTACATTTGATTCAACTAACGTTGCAATGGGAGGAGGTGTACCACCGAACTTGCAACATTCAATGGCAGCACAGATGGGATATGGAGATGTATCAACAAATAGTGGAGTGAAGCAAGGTGGATTGGGTGTACAGACTGGGTTAGCTGGTTTGGATAGAATATTAAACAGAGATAACTCTGCGTTAGTTAAAAAGTTTAAAAAGTAAGGAGTAAGTAGTGGCGTATGTTATAGGTAAAAAGATTGTAAAAGATACTGAATCAGAGTTTGATAGTCATGCTTATGGATTTCAGTTTCCTACAAACGGTGGTACTTTATTTAAACCAACCTATACATCATATGAAGCTGCAAAATCTAATTTAAGAAATCTTCTTCTTACAGCAAAAGGAGAACGAGTAATGCAACCAGAATTTGGTACAGGATTACACGAATTACTATTTGAACAAATGGGAGATGATTTCGAGGGTAGATTAGTAGATACAATAACTGAAAGTGTAAACTTTTGGTTACCTTATATAAACATAGATGAGATAAATGTTGAATTAACAGATGAAATGAAAGATAGAAATCAAGTTGGAATGAATATAAAATTTTCAATTGGTGATAGTATCGAAACTGATAATGTAACATTTACTTTGCAGGGATAATAAATTATGGCACTTAATACTGGTAATATAAAAAACAAGGGAAGAGATATTAAATATCTAAATAAAGACTTTGGTCAATTTAGAGATAATTTAATAGAGTTTTCAAAAACATACTTCCCACAAACATATTCTGATTTTAATGAAGCATCGCCAGGTATGATGTTCATAGAAATGGCATCTTACTTAGGAGATGTTCTTGGATATTATATTGATGATACTTTAAAAGAATCAATGATTCATTCTGCTGAAGATAGAGGTAATGTTGTTGCTCTTGCAAACTTCTTAGGATATAAACCAAAAGTAACATCGGCAGGATTAACAACTATATCAGTTTACCAACTTGTACCAAGTAAAAGAAAAGCTAGTGGTAATTTATATGATGGTGATAATAGATTTGATTTAGATGCAGGATATCTTATTAGAATTAAAGAAGGAATGAATATTACCTCTTCATCAACCGGCCTTACTTTTAGAACTACCGAACTTGTAGATTTTAATGACTTGAATGAGAGAGAAGTATCTGTGTACGAAAGAAACGAATTAGGTGAACCAACATTTTACTTAATAAGAAAATATGTAAATGCTATTTCAGCTGAATTAAATACATTAAACGTTTCATTTGGCTCACCACAGCAATTTTCTAAAGTTAATATTGCTGATACTGATGTAATTGAAATTTATGATGTGAGAGATTCAAATGGAAACAAATGGTATGAAGTTCCTTATCTTGCACAAGAACTTGTTTATACTGATTACGCAAACACAGACCAGCGTGATAAAGATTTAGCACAATTTAAAGATTCAGTATCACAAATTTTACAAGTAACTAAAACATCAAGAAGATTTGTAAGACAAGTAAACGAAGATAATTCAACATCTCTTGTATTTGGGGGAGGTAATTCAGCATCTTCAGATGAAACTTTTTTACCAAACTTTAAAAATGTGGGATTGGGATTGAATAATTCAATCGATAGATTGGGAGCATCATTTGACCCTGCTAACTTTTTAAAATCAAAATCATATGGACAGGCTCCTGCTAATACAACACTCACTATACGATATTTTACAGGTGGTGGTGTTGAGGCAAATGTACCTGCAAACGATTTAACTAAGATAGATGCAATTGAATTCGATGAAGATTTATCTTTATTTGATGATGATGAATTAACATTATATAGATTCTGTAAAAATTCAGTTGCAGTTGATAATGAAATACCAGCTAGTGGTGGTAGGGGTACAGAAACAATTGATGAGATTAGAGAAAACGCACTTGCACACTTTGGTTCACAAAATAGAGCAGTAACACGAAAAGATTATCAAGTTAGAGCATTGGCTCTTCCACCAAAATATGGAGGTGTAGCAAAAGCATATACTGCTCCTGATGGAGAATTAGATAATAACTCACCATCATCAATATTATCTTCACCTGATTCTTTAGATGAGTTTGCAGGATTGGTTTTAGATTTACAAGAAAAAGAACTTACAGAGACTGAGTTAAAAACACAATTACAAACTTTTTTAACTAATAAAAAAGGAACTGTAAATGAAAAGAATAATCCATTTGCTATAAATCTATATGTTCTTGGATATAATTCAAATAAAAAATTAACATCTTTAAACAGAGCAGTTAAAGAAAATTTAAAAACATACCTATCTGAATACAGAATGTTAACCGATGGTATAAATTTATTAGATGGTTTTATAATAAATGTTGCTGTTGATTTTGAAATAAGAGTATTTAACTCTTATAATAAAAGAGAAGTAATGTTACAATGTATTACTGAAATAGAAAATTATTTTAATATTGATAATTGGACATTTAATAAACCAATTAACATTTCAGAATTGGAATTAATAATCGCATCAGTAGAAGGAGTACAATCTGTTCCTAAATGTATAATTGAAAACAAATGTGGTGGAACTTACTCTAAGCACAAGTATAATATTGAAACGGCAACTAAAGGTAAAATGGTTTTTCCATCATTAGACCCTTCAGTATTTGAATTAAAATATCCTGGTAAGGATATAAAAGGGAGGGTTATATAATGTATCATTTCGTAACCGCATCTAAAGATGCATCCATTTACTTACAACAGCCATCTCAGAATACTGGATTGGATGAAATATTAGAAGTATCTAAAACTTATTATGGTAGTTTAAAAGATATAGCACATTCTGTAATTAAGTTTGAAACAACTCCACTTTCACAATCTATTGCAAGTGGTGAAGTAACAATGAGTGCAGCAGATATGATTCTTAAAGAATGTGAATCATCTGAAATTCCAATTGATTATACAATTTATGCATATGCAGTAACACAATCATGGGAAATGGGTATAGGTACTCGTTTTGATGATATTACAACAGATGGTGTATCTTGGAACTCTGTAAGAACAGGACAAGATTGGTTATCACAAGAAACCCATTCTTCAAACACAACTGGTTCATTTAATGGTAAAGGAGGAACTTGGTTCACTGGTTCATTCTCGACACAATCATTTTCATACGAATCATCTGATATAGAAATGGATGTTAAAACAACTATGGATGAGTGGATTAATGGAACTCTACCAAATGAGGGATTTATTTTAAAACACGATACATCATTAGAAAATGATACTAATGATTATGGACAATTAAAATTTTTCTCAAAAGAAACAAATACAATATACCAACCTAAACTAAGAATTGGTTGGGATGATTCTTCATTCTCTACTGGCTCTTTAACAGAACTTACCGCTGATGATATTCATGTAACATTTAAAAGATTAAAGACTAGATACAAGCGTGGAAGTAAACCTACAATCAGAGTTTTCGGAAGAGAAAAATACCCTCTTAAAACATATACTAATGAATACTCATATACAGATTTATATTTTTTACCATCAACTACTTATTATCAGGTAAAAGATATATTAACTGATGAGATTATAATTCCATTTGATGATGATTACACAAAAGTTTCGTGTGATTCAAATGGTAATTTCTTTAAATTAGATTTAACAAATTGGGAATATAATAGAGATTACTATATTCAGATTAAAACTAATAGAGATGGTGTTATAGAATACTTTGATGATAAGGATTTAACTTTTACGATAGAGAAATAAAATGGCATTAGATAATAAATTTAGAGTTTCAGAATTGGCACAGAGTGGTTCACGAGCAATCATCTCTGAGGACCCTATTTCTAAAACTCATACATTTATTGATGGTTCTACTACCATAGTTTCTCAATCTGCTACTGAACCATATGAACATATTGAAGGTGATAGAGATGGTGAGTTAACAAACTTTATAGAAAAACCAAAGTACGAAGAAGAACAATTAAAGAAAGCGGTTGATACTGTTATTGATGAGTTAATAGTACCACCATTACCACCATCACCGCCGGTAGTTCCTAAACCAATATACGATGATTTATTAGAACGATATAATCAAGCGATTGCAGATTTAGCAACTGCTAATAATACAATTAGAGATTTACAAGCACAAGTTGCACAATTACAAGGTCAGATACAATCATTACTTTCTCAGTTAGATGCAGCTCAAGTAGCAAGAACAATTGCAGAAAATCAATTACAACAACAAGCATCTTCCTTCGGTGAGTTAGCAGGTAAGTTCTCACAAGCAATCATTAAAGGAACAAAAGAAGCTACCGCTAGGGTATCATTACAAGCACAAGTTGAAGGTTTAACTGCACAGAAAGATACGTTAAGAGAACAAATACTTCAATTAAGACAGATTATCGCATCACTACAAGGACAGGTAGAAGCTCAATTAGGTATATTAGATGCTCAAATACAATCAGCAGAAAATGCACAAAAAGCAGCTGACCAAGCATTAATTGATACTCAAAATGCGGCAGATGATGCATTAAATAATCAACAACAACAACAATCTGCACAGATTACTCTTAATGGAAAAACAAATTCATTTGGTAAAGGTCAAACAAGTGGTTGGAAAATTGGACTTCAAAAAGACTTTAAAGAAACAAATGAACAAATATATATACGAACTTATAACGATAAAGATATCCATGCATGGCAAGGCCAGTATATAAATGTTTATAATTTCGGTGATACAGAACAAAACGTAACTCTGACAGCTAATTCAGGTTATACTTCTTGGTTAAGACTTCCTGGTGGTTCATTAAAACTTCCTGCAAGAAGTGGTACAAATCCAGGTAAAGGATTCTTCCAAATACAGGCCTCACCAAGAGGAGGTGGAGATAGCCGTAGAAGTGCATATAAAGGTGAATTAAAACTTTCATTCTCAGGTGGTGATAGTTTTGTTTTAACAACAACTTACTGGAAAGAAGTAGGAAGAAGTGATAGCTGGAGTAAACGAGGTTCTGCAACTAAACAAGTAGGTGCTGAAAGGGTATAATAAAAAGTACAATTAAAAAATGGCAATAAAAGGATTTAAACAAGTAGTAGAAAAGAAGGGATACCGACTTGATGATAAAGATAGAAAAATCTTTGAAAAAGAAATCAAGCGCGGATATTTCGGATTTGATGTAGGTGATATCATCGAGTTTGTAATCTATGATGCCTCTGATAATCAATTACCACAAGAATCTGTTAATGGTCATAAAGTAAGGTATATAAACTATACTGATGAAAATATAAAAGAATATTTCGATAAAGTACCTGAAAATAAGTTTAACAAAAAATCTAATAATGCTAAAGAGTATTTTATAGATACTGAAAAACTTATTAAAGAAGCTGGATATTCCAATGGAGTATTCAAAACACAAATTACTTTATTAAACAGAAGATTGGGGTCTGAACCAAGATTGTTTGATAAAGCTTGGATTCATGAAATATCACCATCAAGAACAGAGGTAAGAGTATTACCTGTTGTTGAAGATGGTACAAATATTCCTAATTCAGATTTACAGGCAAGGTATGATACGTTTGTAAATTGTGGTACTTTTACAGCTGATGTTTTAATTTTTATAGATGAGTTTGTAGAGCAGTTTGATGTTGCTGAAGTAATCAAAAATATGTTGATGAAAAAAGGAACTATATCAGAAGGACAGGATTATATAAAATTAATAGAAAAAGAATTTAAATTAGTAAACTTTGAAGTTTATCTTACACAAGCAAAAAAATTGTTTCAAGAGATTGTGGATAACTATCGTATGAATAGATACTACAATCCATTTGAACCAAACTTTGGACAGCCAACTGGTGAATCATTTGGAGTTGAGTTTGATATCGCAGCTGTTTTTGGTGAAATTTGTGAAATGGCATCAAATGCTGCAGAATATACATTACCAAAACAAGATATTAGATTAAATACGGCTAAAAGTATATCTCAAAGTAAAACATTAGATGAATTAAAAGATATTTTACTAACAGTTCGTAGTAGTAGTGAATATTCTTCTGATAGACCTACTGCTAAAGCAGCACAAATACGAGGATGTACAGACCCTTCTGCTAAAAACTATAACCCAGCAGCAACAATATCCTCACAATGTGTGTATGATATAAAAGTACCAAAATATAGAAGTATAAAGGTTTGTAATGATAGGAGAGCTACAAACTTTGGTAAAGATGGTAATTGTGTATATCCACCACCTCCACCTCCACCACCTCCACCACCACCAGTAATAATAAGGAATCCTCCACCCCCACCACCACGTTCAACAGGCGGCGGTTCTGGATTATGTAAATATGGTAGTAGATATAGTATCTCAGCTGTTAGTAATCAAACTGTTTCAGCTGCAGGTAAAACAATTACTCAACCACTTAAAATATTGTTAGATGGTCAAAGACCCATGGCTGCTTGTAGAACCCGAGTAGGATTTACAATATCAGGATTTCCAAGTTGGATAACACCTAATATGACAAGTAATAGCGATTCATCGGCTAGTAACTTTAGATATACAGTAGCAAAAAACACAGGTGCTTATAGAAGTGCAGTGATTACCATAACACCAAATCGTGCATCAGCAGGGGGTAGTAAATCTACATTTACTGTAAAGCAAGCGGCGGCGGTATCAAAACCACCTCCACCGCCTCCACCTCCACCGCCACCAACAGTTGCTTTAACTACTAGTCCAACAAGCCTTTCGTTTAATGCAGCTGGAAGAGGTTCATGGAGTGTTCAAAGAATGACGGTTACTGTACCACCTGGAGTAAGTTGGTATGCATCACCAAATGGTGCAGCAATTAATGGTATAGTATATCATCCAACTAGAGGAAATGGACCAGCAACAATTGTTGTTGAAAGTGTAAACCCAAGTAGGAGTACATCACCAAAAAGTGGTTATATTGATATCCACTCTCAAGGAACATTTAGGAGAACGATAGTGATACAATCGGCAGCTTCTGCGTTTAGTGGTTATGGAAATATGGGTGGTGATACAGTTGTACAACGAGCTGGATTTATAATAGACCAATAAAGATATTTATATAGATAATAGGAGAGAAAAGTAAAAAATGGCATACCCAAATTACAAAGGTAAACAACGAGGCGAAGTTTCATTCGATGGGCAATACGAATGGAATGGATATAGCTGGAACCCAGTAAGTAACTTTGGTTCGGGTGGTATGATGCGTGGCCTGAGTGGACAAGGTGCGTTTTCTCAATCATTACCTAGTACAAATATAAATGATGTGAACGAACGATTTAGAGATAACACTAGTGGTGCTCTTGGTAGGCTTAATAATGATGGTAGACAAAATTTAGGTGGTGATAGTATATCTGCAGAAGAAGAGTTTTTAGACCTTGAACCAGTACACTATTCTAATATTACATTAGTATGGGGTTCTAATCCTAATGGTATAAACTTTACTGTAAGTAATAACGGTAGAAATAAAACCAAATGGAGTACGAGAGATTTCCAATCCCCAAAAACTTTTTCGGCTAAAGCAGGTGGATATGGTGAGTCAACTGATAAATATACTGTTGTAGCATCAGAAGATACTTCTTCTAGTGGTTTAGGCATACCCATATATAAAGTTCTTATTCGTAAGAATGGTTCTCTTGTAAAAACAATTACACCAACAGATAAATACTTTACAGGTACGTTTACATTTAAAAAGGAAGTGGTTCTACCAGACCCTCCAAAGGGAATTCGTGTGGTGGTTGATTTACAAGTACCCAATTCTGTTACTACTAATGTTAAAGTTAATAGTCAATCACAAACTGCTCAAGGTTTTCAACGAGAAATTAGTGTAGCTGATGCTAACGCAACATCAGGAAACTTGGATGTTACATTACAAGGAACTGATTCTACTTGTAACTATGTGTATGAGTTGGCTAATTCAGGAGGAGCCTTTATAGCTTCTGGAAATACCAAAAACTTTAGTAAGAGTGGATTGGCAGCTGGAAATTATAAATTAAAAATTGTAGTAAGTAAAACTGCTGTTCCAGACCCCCCTAAACCATCACCAAGTTATAGATATAGAACAGAAACATATTATGTAAACTCCACATCAACGGCTGGTAGTGTTGCTGCAGCTGCAGTAAAAGTAACAACAACTGCAACCGCGGATAGAAATACTATAAACTTTGGAGCAGGTACTCAAGATGATGATACGATAGATATTTCTTATAGCTCAACAAACGCAGATTATGTTTGTTTTATTTTAGGTTCTTCTAAAACAAACTTAGGAAAAAGTGGTACAATTACAATTTCAGGTACAGATTTATTCCAAGGAGAAGGAAAATATACAGCATATTTTCAAGCAGTATCTAGAACGGATGGAACTGGTAATACCGTATCTATTCCATTTACCGCTATTAGAAGAAATCTTTTACCTGGTCCTGATATTTTAACAATTAATTATCCTAATGAAATTGCTGGTAAAGATTATCAAGGATATAATGTTGATTTTGAAATATCTTGGACTTCAATAAATACAAATTATGTTGATATTTGGATAAATGAGGTTAAAGATACATTGAAATTGGCTTCAAAAAGACCTGCCGATGGAGTACAATCTTTTAATATTAAAGATGTATTAAGAAAAGCAGGAAATAATTTAGATGAAGATGCTGATGCAGTTGTATTTAATTTAAAATTAATTCCTTACAATGAAGAAGGTGATTCTAAAGTAGCAGGTAAAACCGAAACTATACAAATTACCTTTGATAAGGGAAATATCAAATTAAGAAGAGATGTAATTTTAAAGGATATTAAAGAATCTATTTGTGATTTATTTAATACTGATGTATTGGGTAGTGATTCTTCTAAATACTTAACTCACTTGATGCACTTTGGTGAAGCTAATAATAAAGTAATTGCTTCATGGGATACCGATTATGAAACATTCTCAAAATATGAATTTAAGGAAGATACTGGTGAAAGATTAAAAGTACATGAAGAAAAAACTCTTGTATTTAAATTATACGAACCACTTCCACGAGAAGTACAACCAAATGAACAGATTTGGGTTTCTAAGATACAATCAATTCCTTATGTTGAACAGATAACAATAGTAAATGAAGAAGTTGAAGATTGTATTGAATTAATACCAAACTTTGGTACTGATGTATGTGGTGAAAACATTGGATTCCAATTATATGATGATTTAATAGCAAGTGGTTCTACATCTTCCACAAAACTTTTAACAGAATATGTTAGTGGTAGTGGATTTGATTTGAAAAAATTAGATATTAACTTTGTGAGTTCATCACGAGAAGTTAGTGGTTCGATATATGTTGATGGAGATTATACCTATGCTTGGAATAATTTTGTAAAGTATTCTTCAGCTGAAGAACGAGTTGATAATTTTATATATAAAGTAAAATTAATAGAGTTCTATGAAGATAAAATAGCAAAATTACAATCTGGTTCGTTCCATACAGGCTCAGTAACATTAAAAAACGAAATTAATAGAAACTCCGAATCGATTCAAAAAGTAGAAGATGAATTTGATGCATTTGAATCATTCCTATATACAAGTTCATCAATAGATGGATTAACATATCCTGGTGCTGGTGGTAATTCTATATCTTCATCTGATTCATCAGATGCTACATCTTGGTATAATACTATAATATCCAATGCAAAGAATTATGATTATTACAACAAAGATTATCTTGTAAATAACTTACCTATTCATGTTCAAGATTCAGAAGATTCTGACCAGTTTACAATGTTCTTTAATATGATGGGTCATCATTTCGATATTCTTTATTCATATACAAAATCTATTGCACAAAAGAAAAACTTAGAACATAAGTATGATATTGGTATTAAAGATTCTTTACTTTCAGAAATGTTAAAATCTTTAAGTTGGGATGCTAAAATACCAGCTAAAGCACAATCTCTATGGGAATATGCATTTGGTGAAACATCAACTGGTACATCAGTATCATCTATGACCGGTAAACAAATCCAAAACGAAGTATGGAGAAGATTACTTAATAACTTACCTTACTTGATGAAACACAAAGGTTCAAGTAGAGCAGTAAAAGCAGCACTTACTTGTTATGGTGTTCCTTCATCAATGTTAACCATTATGGAATTTGGTGGACCAAGAAGTGCAGATGGTGGTACAACTAAATTCTCATTCGAAGATAGAACCGCAGCAATAAACATAAGTGGTTCACAATCAATATTAGTTCCTTGGAAAGAATACTCGGAAACATCCGATTATCCAAATGCAGTTGAAATTAGAGTAAACTCTGATACAAGACAAGACCAAACCTTTGTATCAAGTTCATTATGGAGTGTGGGTGTTGAACATACAAGTGGAAGAAACGCAGTATTAAAACTTACAGTTTCAGATACTACATCTGCATACTCAGTTACATCTTCAGCTTTCCCATTTTATAATGATGAATATACACAAGTTATTGTAACTAAGAGTGGTAATTCATTTAATGTATATGGTAAGGAAGCATTTCAAGGTAGAATACGAAGTGAAGTTTCTGCTTCATTAGAAGTTGAAAACCACATTTGGCAAACTGATACTATATTAAGAATTGGTGGAGATACATTAACTGGTTCTCTTGATGAATTTAGATATTGGACAACTCCATTATCTGAATCAAGAATGGATAATCACACTTTGATGCCAGATGCAATTGATGGAAACCATCACTCATCATCTACTGAAGATTTAATATTTAGATTAGATTTTGAGTATCCAAAAGATAGAAACGCTGATACTGCAATTAAAAACGTATCCATAAATGAAGGATATGGTGAACCATTTGCTACGGCGAGTGGATTTGATTCTATTGTAGATTACCCATATCATTATACAACATATGAAAGAACTGTAACTGCAAATGTTCCTTCAAGTGGATTTAACGTTTCACAAAAATTTAGATTTGAAGAACAACAAGGATTAAATGAAGATATAGAATATGGATTAACTCTTTCTTATAGAGACCGTTCAACTAAAAAATCTTTCGATACTTCTCCTGTTGATTCAAATAGATTAGGATTATTCTTTTCACCTGTTAAAGAGGTTAATATGGATATCTTAAAATCATTAGGACAGTTTGAATTGGATGATTACATTGGTAATCCAGCAGATGAGTATCAAGATGAATATAGAGATTTACGAATCTTAAGAAATTATTATTTTGAAAGATATAGTTTAAACTTATACGAATATATTCAATTAGTAAGATATATTGACCAATCATTATTTGAGGTATTAGAATCACTTGTACCTGCACGAGCAATTGTATCAAGTGGATTATTGATTGAACCACATATACTTGAAAGAAATAAAGTAAAAAGAACTAAACCTCAAGCAGTAGATTTTGGTTCTAAATTTCAAGATGGGGAGATTGATGCTAGAGAAGCATATCAATTGGCAATGATTCCAATAACACAATGGCCAGCTGATTTAAAATTACAAGAACAAATAAGATTAGCAGGTTTACAGAATCAATATGCTACTTTACTTAAACTAAGTAAACCAACATTCCAAGGAAACTTCAATGATTTAATTGGAAGAATAGATGATTTATCACCAACATTTGTATCAACTGTTGATTTAATTGATGGAAGAATTACAGATTCAAAAGTTGTTGATAAGTTAATAAAACAATTTGAAGCATTTGGTGGTCAAAATCAAGTAGGTATTGATACTGATAACTTAACAAATGGATTAGCAGGTATAACTGCGCAAAATGGATTTGCCTATATTACTAAATTAGATGGAAGAGGAAATCTTATAAAAGAACACAAACAGGTATTTATAGTAGAAGAATCCTTTACTATTAGAATTCCAAAATTAGTTAATAATAATCCAGCTGGTTCTAGACTCACAAACGACCAAGCATTGTATGAAGATGAGATTGTAACTAAAACAAGAAAAGTAGTAGTCTTTGCTGATATAGGTGATAATGGACCAACAGTTGGTGGTAATATATTATCAGTTACAAGAGCAAATTCAAATGGTGGTAAGTTGATAGGACAGTTGGGTGCTTCTAACTTAGGTCAAAAATATAGTGGAAGAGGATTTAGATTCCCTTCTTTACAAAATGAAAACACAACACTAGATGGACGTTCAGCAGTAGAAACTTTCTGTACAAACCCTAATATTCTTAAGGTTTCTGATACATCAAGGGGAGCTGGAGAACCAATTTTAGAGGTAGATGTTAAATAATACGTTAATTTTATAAAATAGTTATATTTATATATTGAATAACACAGAGGAATAAATTATGGCATATTTAGATAATTCAGAAATCACAGTTGATGCTATCCTTACAAGAAAGGGTAGAGAACTTATGGCTAATGGTCAAGGAATCAACATAACAAAATTTGCATTGGGAGATGATGAGATAGATTACTCATTATATGAACCAGCACATCCAAAAGGTAGTGCTTATTATGATGCAGCAATTAAAGCAATCCCAATCACAGAGGCTTCACCAGATGAGACTCAAGTATTGAAATACAAATTGGTAACTTTACCAAAGGGTACTAAGAAGATTCCACAAGTGGAATTTGGTATCCCATCTATTTCAGTAACTCAAACTTCAGGTCAAGTTTCTCTAACACCAACAACTTCACCAGCAGGAAATACTCAGAGTGGATATACTATGATACTTTCTAACAAGAACGCAGGTTCTGTTGTAGGTACTGGAATTGCAGCAGGAAGTGGTACAGTTCCTTTAACTCTTGGGGAGGAAATAACAACAACTGCAGCCATAGAAGTTGGACAAACGTTTACATTTATTCCTAACCCAAGTATCACACAAACAATTAAGACAACGATTACTGTATATGGTAATGAAACGGGTGGTTCACAAACTATTCCTGTAACTATTACCTATGTACAGCCAAGTTAATAAAAAGGAAAAAAGAAAATGGCAAATATATCAGGACAAGCAGGAGTAAATTTATCAGCTGATTTAGCATCATATCTATCACAGAATAATGGTAACCTAACCTCTGAACAATTAACCGGAATCATCAACAATTATTTGACTGGTGGTGATAAAGTTGCTGCACAAGGTGGTAACCTATCAACAGGAGTATATAAAAGATTTGGAGAATTTGATACCGTACAAGGAAAAATAGATACAGTTACTTCTGGTCTTTGGACTGGAGATACTGGTTCGATGACATCCTTTTTTACTTCATCTACTCAAACAAACGCAACAAAAAATTATTATCTAAATGTGTACAATGCAGACCCTGCTACTGATGAAACTGCAACTGTACAATATGCAATTGCATTTGGTAACAAATATGGAAGTGGTTCTGTATCACTTGCAAATTCAGATGATGCAACTTTAGCATCTAAAGCAACATATGCACAATATCGTTCTATCCTTCTTGAAGAAGAAGATGAATTCTTCTCATTCGCATCAGCATCAGGTGGAACACATGATTCAGAAGATATCTTTATAGTTAATGTTGCAAGAGCAAGATATAAAGAAACAATGGATCCTGGTAACATAGAGTTTAAACTTGCTGGACCAAACGGAACCCAAACATTTATTGATGATAGTGGTAAGAAATTTTCAGATGCAGTTGGAAAAGCTGGTAGAGTGTTTAATATCGTAAGTGGTTCACTTAATTTAGGAACTGAAAATGACCCAACAGTAGCAGAAAACTATTCAAGTGGTACTGCAAATGGACAAGGATTTGGATTATTTTATCCAGACCAAGGATTGATGGTACTTAACCCAGCTGCTTTAAGAGCAACAGTTGGTACATCAACCGATAGTGGTTCTGTTGGTGGAACATGGTTGTACAAAGGATTTGATTATGAAGGACAAAATTCTTACTTACTACATACTATGATAGAAAGTGGTTCTGATTTCCAAGCTAGAAGAGTAGAAAACATTTCTACATCACATTACTTTGTAAGAGCACAGAACAGAGAATTTAACTTCTCTAACAACCCAACATTCATAACAGGTTCAGATGGAACTTTCAAAGAATCAGATTTCGAAACAAATCCAAGAACTTATATTACAGCAATTGGATTGATGAATGATGCAAATGAAATTCTAGCAGTAGCTAAAACTTCACAACCTATTGAAAAATCATTCGATAAAGAAGTACTTATAAAAGTTAAACTTGATTTCTAAAAGAACTTAACCTATAATAAACCCTCACCACTTAGGTGGGGGTTTTTTGTTTATAATTAATACAATGGATTCATACGATACTTTACTTCTTTCTGATAATGAAATAGACCGTATTAAATCATACTATGATAATAAGTTGAACTTAATAACGGGTGATATCAGACACCATTGGGGATATCATGAAACAAATCCAACTGCATGGATATATAAATTAGTAGATAATTTAATTAAAAAAAATATAGGTAGTGAATATTCTATTTACACTCGTGTAACTATCTTAAAGTACATAAAGGGAGATTATTTTTTAGAACATTCTGATGGAAGTTATAATACATATTTAGACCCAAACCTCTCTGAACATTTTTATGGTGGTATTGAAATGAGTGATTCTAATGATTTTGTGGGTGGTGAGTTTTTCAAAAATGGCGTAGTTGTACCTTTTAAAAAAGGTAAAATAAATACTCATCAATTCGATGAACCACATGGTGTAAATGAAATAACATCAGGAGTAAGATGGAGTTTACAATTTCCAATAAAATGGCGTTATCAAACAAATTTAATATAATTAGAGGTTTTTTGTTTCCATATATTTATATAGAGGAATTATAGTATGTTAAAAAATATAGCCAAATCAAACGTTCAACAGAGAAGCTTTCCTGTATATAAGAAATTTTATGCATCCGAAGCTGATTATCCTGTAATGAAGATATATGATAAAACATCTGCTCTTCATAGTGGGAGTGGTGCCTTTGATGCAGATACCTTTGAAAGAACTGTAAGTGGTTCTATTATAGATTCATATCATAAACATCCAATGTACAAATCAATAAGACAAAAGTATTTTATTGAAAATGATTTGGTAAAAATGTTTGGACCTATTTCTAACCTTTATGATTTTTCAAATGAGAGAAGATTAGAAGAAACAATTTATGTAATTGATATAGACCAAATAAGATATGGTGAGGGAATAAAACCTTCTTCTATTAGTTTAACATCCCCACAAGTTGCATCTGGTTCCGAAGTTACTGATGATGGTAAAGGAGTTTTAAGAGCAAAAACTACTGAATACCAATGGACTAGAATGGATATGAATCAATTTCAAAATGATTTTTCAAGGGGAGTTGATATTGTATTTGTAGATAATAATACTCAACCGATTACCATTAGAGCACAACAACCATATGGTATTGATTTTAATAATCCATTGGTAAAACTAACATGGGAGGGTGATACAGATGATAGAACTATTCAAAGAATGGATGCTTTTACTGATACATTCCAAACAGGTAGTCAAGGACAAATTACAATAGCAGAAGGATTAAACTTCTTAGGTTCTGGTTTAGAGAATGTACAAGTAGGTAATGTATTTTATGCAGATGGTTTAATTGTATTTACTACACTTGCTGAACAAGAACAAGATGTTACTGATTATGATTTAGAGTTTCGTTCTACAAAAACAATACATGAATTAGAAGTACTTTGTCAAGCAGGAGATTGTGAATTTAACTACTCACAAAATCCATCAGCAATAACTACAACTTTAAGTGGTTCATATAATTTTACAGAAAGTGAAATAAGAGAAGGTAGTAGATTAGTTAGAAATGCTAGAACAAGGCCAATACGAGAAGTAACAACAATAGATAGATTAAATGAATATTATGGTTCTGTAACAAGTTCGGTAACAAATGAATATGCAACTGGCTCTTGGGATGATTATTACAACTACACATTAACAGACCCAACTGGTTCATATTTAACAACATTCGTATCAACAATAGGGTTGTATGATGATAATAATAACTTGGTAGCAGTAGCAAAGTTACCCAAACCAATAAAGAAATATCCAGACATGGCGGTGAATTTTATCGTTCGTATGGATTTATAACATATTTATACTTATATAAAAGGAGAAACAACTATGGCTTCAATAAAAGACTTATACGATAAATCAGAGTTTTCAAAACTTGCAGATAAAGGAAAAGATAAAACTCCTATTTCAGCTGGAGATTTTGATTTAAAGAAATTATCCAAAGATGAGAAAGCACTTAGTGCAGCAAGAGGTGGTAAATTAAACCAAACTCCTTACTCATCTACTGTAAAACTATAAACTGTATAATTTGAGTTTATTAATAAACCGTTCTAACGAATGGGGATATATTCATATACCTAAAACAGGAGGCACATCAATTACCTCAGTTTTAAAAAAACAAGAAGGTACTGAATTTGTATCACAATCTCACAATCACATAGGTAAATTTGAGAATATAAAAAATTATTATATTTTTTGTATGGTTAGAAATCCATTTACAAGATTTGCTTCTGCCTACTATCACTATTGTAGAGATAACGGATTTTCAAGTGTTAGAAAATTTATTGATTCTATTTTCGAACACGATTATCTGTACTTTCCCCAAAGCTATTTTACAAATAACGGAAGTTCATCAGAAAAAAAGGTGAGCTTTGTTGGTAGATACGAAAACTATGAAAACGATATAAATCATATTTTTCAAAATATAGGAGTACAAGAATCACTACCGCACTTAAATCGTAATTCAATCTACGATAAACATCCACAATTAAATCAACATAATTTTTATAAACATATGTATCAAGAAGAGTGGATGAAAGATTGGGTACGGGAGAGGTACAAAAATGATTTCAAAATTTTTAACTATGAGTTGGACATATAATGGACAAATAATAACAGAACTATCAGATATGCCAAAAGATACTTTTGGATTTATCTACAAAATAACAAATGGTAAAACTGATGAATACTATATTGGAAAAAAACAAGTGGTATCAATCAGAAAACGTAAATTTGGAAAACGAGAGATAGCATCTTTAGAAGATAAAAGAATGAAAAAATACGAGATGGTTCATAAAGAATCAGATTGGAAAACATATCGTTCATCTAATAAAATTGTAAAAAGTTGGTTTGAAGAAAACGAAAGATTATTAAAAGAAGATAATAGGGATGATATCAATGATAGGTTAGAATTAAGAATCCTTAGATTTTGCTCTATAAGAAATCTTTAACCTATTATGAATTACAAGAACAATTTGCACACGATGTGTTAGCAGATGAATTATCACTAAATGATAACCTTTTAGGAAAGTTTTTTAGAAAAGATTTGGATATTTAAAATATTTTTCGTATATTAGTATAATAAAAAATTGCAAATAAAAAAAAGTTACAAATAATTTGGTTATTTAAATTATTTTTCGTATCTTTGTAGAGTTTAAAGTAGTAACCATGCTTTCACACCACGAAAAACAATCAGTTATAAACATATTAGATGATGTCTTAGGACCAGGTACATCGATGAAAAACGATGAACAA
>MDTG01116063.1_pt1 | contig 21087 bp, 20 predicted proteins | sample 811421 | NCBI WGS metagenome assembly MDTG01 (sample SAMN05326645, study PRJNA326480) | marine metagenome | isolation source: seawater | place: Pacific Ocean: South East | collected 2011
AGATGAAGGTAAAATTAAATAATTTGGCTGGGTGGCAGAGTGGTCATGCAGCGGACTGCAAATCCGTTTACGCCGGTTCGATTCCGGCCTCAGCCTCCAACAAGTTTATTTAAGACATTTTCTAACAAAAAAGTATAATATTTAAAAAATTGGTATTTATTGATAAGCCCGAGTGGTGGAATTGGTAGACACAAGGGACTTAAAATCCCTCGATAGAAATATCGTGCCGGTTCAAGTCCGGCCTCGGGCACCATGTTATAAATTTACTAAAGTCGTTGATTCAAATGCAAGTGCTAATTGAGAGTATAAAATTTAATAATATATAATAACTAATATATTTATAAAGAAACTAGTTTAAACAACATGGATTCAAGTCAAAACAACACTATAAACCCAATAGAGTTACTTACAATTATTCTCAATAAAAAAATTCTAATTAGTTCAATAACATTCTTATTTATGATTTTTTCTATCCTTATTGCTCTTTATATGCCAAATTTGTACACATCTAAAAGTATCTTAGCTCCTCCATCAGAAGAGAGCTCTTTAACATCAAAACTCGGAAGCTTTGCATCAATTGCGAATCTTGGAGGTATTAATATGCAAAGTATGACAACCTCTAAAAATCAAGAAGCTATAGAACGCATCAAATCTTTTCAATTTTTTTCTAAATACTTTCTTCCAAATATAAAACTTGAAGATATTTTTGCAGTTGAAAGATGGGTGCTAGATGAAAATAAACTAATTTATGATAATAAATTATTTGATGCTAATAAAAACGAATGGGTAAGAAAAGTAAAATATCCTAAAAAGAAAAAACCATCAGCTCAAGAAGCTTACAAGAGATATTCTAAAATAATTTCTATTAATGAGGATAAACAAACTTCATTTATAACCATTTCTGTAGATCATCACTCACCAATAGTTGCAAAAGAATGGGTTGATTTAATTATTTATCAAATTAATGAAAGTATGCGAACTTATGACATAGAGACAGCCAAAAATTCCATATCTTACCTGAATAATGAATACCAAAACACCAATATCCAATCTATAAAAGAAGCAATTGCGTCTTTACTTGAAAATCAGATGCAAACTTTAATGCTTGCTACCTCTAATGAAGCATACATATTTAAGGTTATTGATTCAGCATTTATACCTGAAGAAAAATCGAGACCAAACAGGATTTTAATAGTCTTTCTTGGAACATTTTTAGGCGCTTTATTTTCTTTAACTATTGTTTTATTTCAATATTATAAAAGAGCTTTATAATTTTACTTATTATTTAAGTAAATTTTCTAGCGTGAGAATATAATTAATTATTATGAATATTTCTTTACCAAAAGAAAAATATAATGTAACTGTTGTAGGCTCTGGCTATGTAGGAATGTCCTTAGCAGTTTTATTGGCTCAAAAAAATGACGTAGTAGTTTATGACATTGATTCTATTAGAGTTGAGAAAATTAACAGAAAAGAATCACCAATTAATGATCCCGGTATAGAAGAATATTTAACATCTAAGAAATTAAGCATAAAAGCAACAGATAAAAAAAAAGTTGCATACAAAGATGCAGACTATATTGTTATTGCAACTCCTACGAACTACGACCCACAGTTAAATCACTTTGATACCAGTTCTGTTGAAAATGTCGTTGGTGATGCAATTAGATTAAATTCTAGTAGCACAATAGTAATAAAATCTACCCTGCCTGTTGGGTACACCAATTTTTTAACAAAGAAATTTAACACGAAACGTATCATATTTTCTCCTGAGTTTTTAAGAGAAGGCAAGGCTTTAGAGGATAACCTTTATCCGTCACGCATAATTATAGGAAGTGAAGAAAAGACTGGTAAGGTTTTTTGTAAGTTATTAATAGAAGCCTCAAAGAAAAACAATGTGGAAACTTTATTTATTTCCTCAACTGAAGCTGAGGCTGTAAAACTATTCGCTAATTCTTATCTTGCAATGCGAGTTTGTTTTTTTAATGAGTTAGACTCATATGCTCTAGCAAATAAATTAGACCCAAAAAGTATTATTGATGGTATTTGTTTAGATGAGAGAATTGGTATTGGTTACAATAACCCTTCATTTGGATATGGTGGCTATTGTTTACCAAAAGATACTAAACAGCTTTTAGCAAATTATGACTCTGTGCCTCAAAAGATTATAGAAGCAATTGTTACTTCAAATGATACCCGAAAAGAATATTTATCAAATGTCATAATAAAATCCAAGCCAAAAACTGTCGGTATTTATAGATTAATTATGAAAGAAGGGTCAGACAATTTTAGAGGCAGCGCGATACAAGGAATTATTAACAGATTAAATGAAAGTAATATAGAGGTGATTATATATGAGCCGATTTACAAATCCCAAAAATTTAATAGTTTTGAGGTTATACAATCATTTAAAGAGTTTAAGTGTAGGTCTGATATTATTATTTCAAATCGGATGAGTAAAGAGCTAGAAACTGTAAAAGAAAAAATTTTTACTAGGGATATTTTTGGGAATAATTAAATGAAAATTCTGTTAACTGGAGCTGCAGGTTTTATTGGATATCACCTTGCACAAGCTTTGTTAAGTAGAAATGATAATGTTATGGGTGTTGACAATCTAAATGATTATTATGATGTAGATCTAAAAAAATCTAGACTTGACGAGATATCAAGACATAAAAATTTTTTAAATTTTAAGTTTATAAAAGCTGATATTTCAGACAGATCTTTCATGAAAAGCTTATTTGATAATAATAAATTTGATGTTGTTGTTAATCTTGCTGCTCAAGCTGGTGTAAGGTATTCATTAGATAATCCTCATGCTTACGTAGACTCTAATATAGTTGGCTTTGTTAATTTGTTAGAAGGATGCAAATCCTCAAATATAAAGCACTTAGTTTATGCTTCTTCTAGTTCAGTTTATGGAATGAACAAAAAACAACCCTTTAGTACTGATGATATTGTTGATTTTCCCATCTCACTTTATGCTGCAACAAAAAAATCTAATGAGATTATTGCTCATTCCTATAGCCATCTTTACAAAATACCAATGACTGGCTTACGATTTTTCACTGTATATGGATCATATGGTCGTCCTGACATGGCATATTTTAAATTTACAAAGGCAATTCTAGAAGGGAATCCAATTGATGTCTTCAATAATGGAAATATGAAACGTGATTTTACCTTTATTGATGATATCGTAGACGGTATTATAAGAACTATTGATAGACCTCCATTAAAACAAAATAATCAACTATCTTTAACAGATGCTCCTTTTAAAATCTATAATATTGGCAATAATAAACCCATAACACTTAATGAATTTATTAAAGGAATTGAAGACGTGTGTGGAGTTAAAGCTAGAAAAAATTTTCATCCGATGCAGCCAGGAGATGTTCCAATAACATATGCTGATATTGATGATTTTGATAAAGAAATTGGCTTTAGACCCAATACACCAATTTACACTGGATTAAAGTCATTTTATGATTGGTATAGAAAATATTATTCTTTAAATAAATCATAGAAGTGCGTATAAAAAATACTCTTTATAGCATTTTTAATACTCAATTATCTAAGAATATTTCTTCATTATATTTGGTTCAGACAACAAGATATCTGATTCCGCTATTGATGATTCCCTATATCGCAAGAGTACTTGGAGTATCATCGTGGGGAATACTAGCCTTTACACAAGCCTTTTCTTTATATTTATTTTTACTAGTTGATTACGGGTTCGAGCTATCTGCCACTAGAATGATTGCGGAAAATAAAGGCAATCATAACAAGCTAGCAAAAATATTAGTAAATGTTTTAAGTGCAAAACTTCTCTTATCTTTTCTTGTTGTTATTTTGGCAGTAATTATTAAAGAAGTTTGGAATAATATATTTGATATTTCCATCTTATATTGGGCAGGATTTTTTTGGGCTTTTTCTAATTCTATAAATCTGTTTTGGTTCTTTCAGGGCATAGAAAGAGTTCAATTTATAGCTCTAACAGACGTCGCTTCTAAGCTTATTGGATTAGCTCTTATTTTTTATTTTGTTAAATCTCCCGGAGATGAGTGGATATTTTTAGCTATTAATGGGGGAGCCTCCTTTGTAACTTTTTTAATTTCTTTTATTTATGTTGCTAGAAATTTTGGTATTTTTCCTCCCTCATTAAAAGATTCGTTTAGTATGCTAGATGATGGCTGGAATTCATTTTTAATTAGATCTTTTTCAAGTGTTTATTCGAGTACTAGCCCATTTATAATGGGTTTAATCTCTTCTCCAGAACTCGTTGGATATTACAGCGCTGCAGAAAAAATAACTAGATCCGTGAAAGAAATATTAAGACCAATAACTAGAACACTTTATCCACATTTTTCAGTTCTTTTAAAAAATGATAGGAATATAGCTTTTTATAAAATTCGTCTAGCATTTTTATCGCTATCTATAATTGGACTCTTGCTTGCTTTGTTTGTTTACCTATTTTCAGATTCAATTATCACTTTAATGTTTGGAGATGACTTCAAAAATTCAATATTGATTTTGCAGATTATGTCTTTAGTAATATTATTATCATCAATGAGTAATGTGATTTCAATTCAATGGATGATGACTAATAATCTTGATAAAAAAGTTGCAATTTATACTTTTGCCTCTCTTTTAGTATTTATTTCATCAGCTATTTTATTAGTTCCTTTATTTGAAGGAAAAGGAATGGCGATATCTATTATACTTGCAGAATTGGTATTGATTACAATTTGTGTTTTAGCTTTAAAAAAATATAAATTAATATAGTTAATAATTAGAATATTTTGTCAGACACTAAAATAAATATAAAACCAAGCTCTTTTTATTATAGTTTAATTATTTGGTTGGGAGTTTTTGTTCCGGGTCACCTAGGAAGCTTTTTGTTAGAGCAAGCTTTTATTGCTTTTGCAGTAATGTGGGCATTTTTTATTTTTATAACAAAAAACACTAACTCTAACTACTTTGGACTTTCAAAATTTAGTGTTTTAGCATTTTTTTTAATTTTGCAATTATTTTATATATTTAGTTATTTACATGCAGAAATATTATTTTCAAAAAGTGATAGCGGACTTCGTGATTATTTTGAGCTAGCTAGATATTTAATATATATGGTATTTGCTTTATTTGTTTTCTTTTACTATCCAATAAATTCAAAAAATTTAGCAGAATCTTTAATAAGAGCCACATTATTTTTTAGTCTCTCTATATCATTAATATATATTTTCAAAGTACCACTACTTTCTGGGTTTTTTGAAGATTTTCTATATGCTGCCACAAGAGATGATTTATCTCAGATATCAACTGGTGGACGAGTTCGTTTTACAGCTCCATTTCCTAATCCAAATTATTTGGCATATTTTTTATGCATTTCTTTAGTCTATTTATTATATTTCTCAAGTGTAAAAGATAGATCTTTACTTATTTTAATTACTTTATATCTTCTTTTTATAACCGGGAGCAGAACTGGATGGTTAGTTGCTGCATTCATCTTTATTTTTTTTCAAATCGCATATATCAAACATGGTTTATCAAAAAGAGGTAAATTTAGCAGCCTGGTTTTAGTTTCCTTTTCAAGCGCAGCAATAGTTTTGCTATTATCAAACAATATTTTGCCAAGTGTTACACGTTTATCAGAATTAATTTTTGCTTTTGAGTCTGGAAATATCTCAAGTATAGAGAGTTTTGCCCAACGTATAGAGCATAATTTATTTATTTGGAATTCTCTAAAAGATTCCTTTATTTTTGGACTTGGACCATCCAAATACTCATTAACAACAGTAATTGATAATCAATATTTGATGTGGATTACTCGACAAGGCATTGTTGGAATTTCCATAATATTTACCGGGGTACTTTATCTTTTTATTCATATGCTAAGATTTTCTACGAATACGCTACAAAAAAGTGGCATCATAATTTTTTTTATAGCCTTGTTGCTTTTTGGAATGACAGGAGCTTTTTTGAATAACTTTCGTTTATTTTTACTAACTATTTTCTTTGCAGCTGTAATAATAGACAATTGTAAAAAATTTAAAAAAATTAACTAATTGGCATCATTATGACTTATGAAATATCATTGGTAGTAATTGGAAAAAATGAATCACATAACTTAAGTCGCTTAATTAATTCTGTAAGTCTTTTAAATGATTTTGAAGATATAGATTCTGAGTTTATTTATGTTGACTCAGCATCTTCAGATAATTCTGTAGAAATAGCATCAAAATTCTTTGATAAGGTATTTACCTTAGAAAGTTCTAAAAATCTTTGCGCTGCTGCCGGTAGGTACATTGGCACAATAAATGCTAATAAGAAGTGGATATTGTATTTAGATGGAGATATGGAGCTTTGTGAAGAATTTATTGATAATATTCGTCAATTAATAGGGTCTAATCATGATAATGTTGGCTTTTTAGGGAAATATGTTCATGTATATAATGACGGAACAATTCGATCAGATGGATATGGGCCAAAAAATAATTTTTATTATAAAAATGAGCTATATGTAAGGCATTTTGGTGGAGCTGTTTTGCTACCAAGGAAGTTAGTTCTTAAAGCTGGAAACTATAATCCAGGAGTTTTTTCTAATGAAGAAATTGATCTTCACACTCGTATAAGAGGTCTTGGCGGAAGAGTAAAGTTTATAGATATTGAAATGATTAGACATAATACTTTTCATTTTTCAAAACTCGATACTTTGATTGGATATTATTGGCCTACAAAATTCTTAGGTAAAAAGTTTTATGGTTTTGGACAGCTTATAGCATCTCGCTTTAGCAACAACAATATATTAAATTTAGTGAGGTATTTTCCATATCCATTTATACTCTTAGGCTCATTGATATTATCAATTGCAATTTTTTCAATTGGTTATATATTTCTTGCCATGATTTTAACTATGTCTGCAATATCATACATTTCCTACTCAAAAGGTATAAAATTCACACTTTTATATCCAGGCCTTATTATGCAAATGATTTTTGGTTGGAAAAAATATGACAGTGAATACATTCCAAAAGTATCAAAGTAATTTATTTCTTAATGTTAAATACTCTTCAATATAATAAATTGATACATGAAACTAAGTAACGTTTTTACACATAAATCTAATATAATATTGAGAAGGATAGAACTATGAAAGTTGTTATTTTAGCAGGAGGGCTTGGCACTCGATTATCAGAGGAGACTGAGACAAAACCTAAACCAATGGTAGAAATAGGCGGCAAGCCAATTCTTTGGCATATTCTTAAGACATATTCATATTACGGAATAAATGATTTTATAATATGCTGTGGTTATAAGGGATATTTAATAAAAGAATTTTTTGCTAACTATTTCTTACATACATCTGATATAAAAATTGATTTCAAGACAAATAATCTTTCAATTATTAATGAACGTTCCGAACCATGGAAAGTAACTCTTGTGGATACTGGAGAAAAAAGCATGACAGGCGGAAGGCTTTTGTCTGTTAAAGAGTATATAAAAGATGATGAGGCTTTTTGCTTTACTTATGGAGATGGTCTATCAGACATTAATATAAAAGATTTAATAAAATTCCATAAATCCAGTAATAGACTAGCAACTGTTACTGCAGTCAAGCCGCCTGGTAGATTTGGTTCCTTAGTTATTAATGACAAAAATATTGTAGAGAAATTTGTTGAAAAGCCTTTAGGGGATGGATCAAGAATAAACGGTGGGTATTTTGTATTATCTCCTAAAGTTCTTGACTATATTGAAGACTTGCAAACTATTTGGGAGCAAGATCCAATGAAAAAACTAAGTCATGAGAATAACTTAGCAGCATTTAATCACGATGGTTTTTGGCAGCCTATTGATACTTTGAGAGAAAAAAGGTTGGTTGAGGAGTTAATTCAAACAGACAATGCCCCATGGATTAAGTGGAGTAGCTAAAACTTAGGGACATATATGGAAACTAAAAAATCTTATGATCCTTTAAATGATGATTTATCTTATATCCTAAATTCATGTAAAAACGAATTTAATGAAATGAGTGGCTCAGGCCTTTTAATTACAGGGGGAGCAGGTTTTCTAGGGCATTACTTTATTCAATCAATCCTAAAATGGAATGAACTTAATAACGAAGATAAGAAAATAGAATTATACGTTCTAGATAATTTTGTAAGAGGCATGCCTTCTTGGCTCATCGACCTCCAGGCTAATAATGATTTTGTAATAATTAATCAAAGCATTCTTGATCCATTGCCCGATAATTTTAAGAACATAGATTATATTATTCATGCCGCCAGTATAGCGTCTCCAATTTTCTATAGAAAAAATCCTATCGCTACTATGGATGCTAATGTTAATGGTCTAAGAAATATTCTTGATTTTTGTTTATCTTTTAACAATAAAGTTAAAGGTATTTTATATTTTTCAACTAGTGAAATTTATGGAGACCCTTCAGAAGATCAAATACCAACAAAAGAAACTTACAGAGGCAATGTTTCATGTACTGGCCCAAGGGCTTGCTATGACGAATCTAAAAGATATGGAGAAACTATGTGTGTGAATTTTTCACAAGAGCATAATCTGCCAATTAAGATTGCAAGGCCTTTTAATAACTATGGCCCTGGTTTAAAGATTACAGATGGAAGAGCTTTACCTGATTTCGCTAGAAATATAGTTGAAAAAAAAGATATCATATTGCTTTCTGATGGATCACCTACAAGAACTTTTTGTTATGTTTCAGATGCCATAATAGGCTATTTTAAAATACTTGTTATTGGCAGGTCAGGTGAATCATACAATATAGGTACTGAGACTCCTGAAATATCAATCTTAGAATTGGCAAAAAAATGTATTGACATTGGAAAAGAAGTTTTTGGTTATGAGGTTGGATTAAATTTCCTAGAGAGCTCTGATAAAGATTATTTGGTCGATAATCCAAATAGAAGATGTCCTGATATTTCAAAGGCACGGAAAGAACTATCATACAAACCATCAATAGGCATAGAAGAGGGCCTTTTAAAAAGTTTCCATTGGTATAAAAGTAATCATGCTGTAGGAGAAGAGTAATGCAAATTACTGTAATTGGAACAGGATATGTCGGCTTGGTTTCTGGTTCTTGTCTTGCTGAAAAAGGACATCATGTTACTTGTATTGATATTGACAAAAATAAAATTAAAAATTTAAATTTAGGAAATTGCCCAATTTATGAAGATGGGCTTCCAGCCATCTTAGAAAAAAATATTGGAAATAGATTGTTTTTTTCTGATGATCTAGAAGAAAGTATTAATAAATCTAGCGTGGTAATTATCTGTGTAGGCACACCTTTTGATGGAGAAAAAATTGATCTTTCATATTTAGAAAAAGCATCCTCTCAGATTGGTAAAATTATTAATAATATACCTGAAAGAAAAACAATAATTGTAAAGAGTACTGTTATTCCAGGAACAACAGAAACATTTGTTTCAAATGTCATTGAAAGTCATTCAGGTAAAAAAGTTAGCATTGATTTTGGTCTTGGTATGAACCCGGAGTTTTTAAGAGAGGGTTCAGCTGTTCAAGATTTTATGAATCCAGATAGGATAGTGCTTGGAGGCACTGATCCAAAGACTATTGATGTCATGAAAGAGATCTATTTACCATTTGTAGGCACTGACATTATAGAAACAAATTGCACAACGGCTGAGTTAATCAAATACCTGTCAAACTCATATCTTGCAACCTTGATATCCTTTTCAAATGAAATTGCAAATTTTTGTACTTCATATAAGAACGTAGATGCTATTGAAGTCTTTGATGGGCTTCATAAAGATCGACGCCTTTCTCCTATTATTAATGGGAATAGGATAAGCCCTGACATAAATACTTATTTAAAGCCAGGCTGCGGTTTTGGAGGAAGCTGCTTTCCTAAAGATGTAAAATCCTTAATTTCTGAAGCTAAAACTAGAGATGTAAGCATGCCGTTGTTAAACTCAGTTATTGATATTAATGAAGCGCAACCTAAAAAGATGCTTGAATTATTGCTTGATAACTTAACTTCTCTTAAAGACAGAAAAATAGGAATCCTTGGCCTTGCTTTCAAACCTGGAACTGACGACTTGCGTGAATCACCATCTTTAAAAGTAATCGATTTTCTATTAAAGGAAAAAGTAAAAATATTAGCACATGACCCCATAGCCAATAAAGTAGCCAAAAAACAAATTAATAATGAAAATATAAATTTTTATGATGATATTGAAGAGGTTTTAAGTGATTCTGAGGCTGTATTAGTAATGACCGCATGGGATGAATACAAAGATATTCATAAGATTATTGATAAATTAAATAATAATATATTTGTTATAGATGGAAGGAGAATTTTAGATAAAGATAACTTTCAAAATTATTCGGGTATTGGACTTTCATAATGAGAATTCTTCTTATTGGTTCTTCTGGAAGAATTGGCAATCAGATTCTAAAACAGTTTCAAGAATATGAAATTATATGTCCTAGCAGAGAAACTTATTCAAGTTGGCATCAGGTCGAACAATTAGAAAATATAAAGAATTATATACAAGCTAATAATATTGGTTCAATTTTTATTTGCTCAGGTATCATGAATGCGTCTGAGAGTGAGAGATTAATTTTTGATGTTAATTTTTCGTTACCAGCAAATATAATTAATGCCACAAGAGATTTGGGATCTAAAATAATTACATTTGGTACGGTCATGGAAGTTATTGCACCAGATAGCAATATTTATGTCAGATCTAAACAAAAACTCCAGAAATTTATAAATAATGAAGAGCACAATAATAGAATATTATCTCTAAAGATTCATACAATTTATGGCGGTGGCCCACCTAATGAATACATGTTTCTGGGTCAAATATTAAAATCTTTAAAAAATAAAGCTAATTTTAGTATGTCGTCTGGAGAGCAATTAAGAGAGTACCACCATGTGGAAGATTTAGTGAAAGCAATAAAGCATTTATTTGTAAATAATGCACACGGAAATCAGCATATCTCTGTTGGCAGCCCAACTAAATTAAAAGATCTTGCAACATTTATATTTAAGCATTTTAATGCTCTATCTAATTTAAAAATTGGAGGAATTTCTGATAATAATTTAGATAATTTTGAAAAAATACTTCCAGCAAATCCTTTATTAGAAAAAATTTCTTTTAGAAGTCCCTATCAAGCTACAGTTATGCATCTAGAAAATTATCTAAAATAGTATCGGAGTAGATTGGTTATTATTTTATTAGAATACTTTATAAAATTACACTAAATATAGTGAACTTATGCAAGCGCATAATAGATATATATAACTTAAGATGAAAATAGAAATAAAAAATTTACCTCTTCCAAAAGATTCCGAAGAAGAGAAAAAACTTAGACTAGAGAAAGACTTAAAATTAATAATAAAATCTTGTTTTGATGAATTTGATAATATCAAATCTATTATATTGTATGGAGGCTACGGGAGAGGTGAAGGTAGTTGGATACAGAGTAATGGAGAATGGTTTCCTTATAATGATTACGACATAGTTGTTGTTGTGGCAAAAAAAATACCTAAGAAGCGAATCCAGCTACTAAGAAAAGAATTAGCAAAAAAAATAAATATTAACTGGATTGATCTTAGTCAGAAATCTCCATTAAGATTGCTATTAATGCAAAAGTCTATATATACATATGATCTAAAAAAAGCTAGTACGGTAATATGGGGTGATGAAAAAGTTAAAAATTTAATACCTTCAATAAGCCGATCAAAATTACCTTCCTATGAGATAGTAACGTTATTTTTTACAAGACTCTGGCCATTTATTGGGGGAGTGCATAGGAGTTCTTTCAAGTCTGGTTTGCAAGGTGAGGCTTCTAGGTTTTTTAGAAACCAGATGGCAAAAGCAGTTCTTGCAACAGTTGATGTTCAATTGCTAATGAAAAATGCATATATGCCTAGTTATATAAAAAGAGTTCATGCATCTCTAAATTACTTCAAATCATCAGAGGTTAAAATTGTAAAATGGGCCTTGAAGGAAAAACTTGAACCCGAACAAAAGAGAATGTCAGGCGAAGAAGTTATTGAAATGTATGATAGTGTTCATCTTCTTTACTCTAAAGTAATGTTAAAGGGTCTATCCTTTCATTTTGGCAAAGATATACAAGATTATGCATGTATAAAGAAGCAATACTCTAAGTCTCGCAACCTAAGTATTCTAAGGCTTTTACACTTAATTAAAGGAACAATTTCAACCTATGACAAAGAAACTAAAATCAATTTATGTCAAGCATATTTATTTTTTTCGTATGTTGGCAATAACGATTTTGATTATAAAATTTTAGATCATGCAATTAAAGAGATTAATGAACTACCTTCTAGTAAATTGGTTCATGATTGGTATGCTGCTGCAGATCATGTTTCACAAATGAGGAATAACATATGAAAGCGACTGTTTTGATTTTACTTGATGCATTTAGAAATGACTATTTAGATAAGGATGTAACCCCCTTTTTGTATTCTTGTGCTAAAAATGGCCATCATGTTGAGAAAGTTGTTCCAAGTTTTGGCTTTTGTGAGAGAGCAGAAATTCTAAGCGGTAAAAATCCTGCTCAGTCTGGATATTTTACTGCTATAGGCTATGATCCTAGCAAGAGCCCGTATAAAAATTTTAGTGCAATCTTAAATTTTTTTTCATATATTGAGAAAATATTTAAAATTACATTTATAGCAAAAGCTATAAGAAAAGTAATTAAGATTTTTGTCAAGTTTCATTCTCACAGCATGAAACCTTATAGGATACCTCTAAATATTCTAGATAATTTTAGTTTAACGGAAGACTACTTTGATCATAGGGATCCTCGTGCATTTGGTGAGAAAGATGTTTTATCTTCAATCAAAAAAGCAAACATGACTTACTTCTATGATTCCTTTACTGCTTTAAATTTAATAAGTAGTGGAAGTGACTCTGAAAGATTTAAGTTAGCTCTTGATGCAGCAGACAGCGACCATGTTTTCTATCTTGTTTTTAATTCCATCCCTGATGCATTAGGTCATAAATTTGGTGGTGATTCTCCTGAGACAAAGGAGGGATTGAAAAAGATGGACAGAGACTTGAAAAGTTTTGTTGAAAAATTCGAACAAAAACGAAAAGATACTCGATTTATATTTGTTGGAGATCACGGAATGGTCGATGTTGAAGATAATTTTAATGTTGAAGATATAATTTTAAAAAATGCCAAGATAAATAATTTAGTTCTTGGCAAAGATTTCACTTATTTTCTTGATTCGACATTATGCAGAATTTGGCTTCATTCAGAAATAGCTAAAAATAAATTTGCAGATTCTATAATGAGCAATGAGGATTTAAATTCTAAAGGTAAGTTTATAGACCAGGCATTAGCTAATGATTTAAACATACCATATGAAGATAAAAGATATGGAGATATAAAATGGTGGTGCAATCCAGGGGTAATGATTCTTCCAGATTTTTTTCATCTAAAAGACGAAAAAGTTAAGGGAATGCATGGCTATGACATTCATCACAATCATAGCAAAGGTATGTGTATTGTTTATGGAGGAGGTCAAAAAAATAAAACAACAGATGAACTTCATCTTACTTCTATAAACGACTTAATCAAAGAAAGTCTTTCAGAACAAACAAATTTCAAATTTAATTAGTGAAAAATGACCAACTTTCAAGAAGATTTTAAATATGATTTAAGCGTAATTATTTGCGCATACAACGAAGAAACTCATCTTCTTAACTGTCTTAATAGCATAAAAAATCAGAAATATAATAAATCCAAATTTGAAGTAATAATTATGGATAATGAGTCTAATGATAAAACGCCCGAAATAGCCAAAGAATTTACCAAATTAAACAGGGATTTTATGAACGTTAGATATTATAGGATTAAACATGTAGGTCTTTCTATATCAAGAAATAGTGGCATATCTCTTGCCCAAGGAAAGATAATTTCTTTTGTTGATGGTGATGCTATTGCGCATGAAGATTGTGTAAAAAACATACTAAAGCCTTTCAAATTAGATCATAAAACATCTATTGTTTGTGGAAAAGTCAAGAACCTTGATAACGGCTCTTTCTTTTCAAGATTTATCTTTCACTCCCATTTTGATGGCGGAGTAAAATCAAGAAATAATGATCCACTAGGCTCGCTTGTTGGTGCAAATATGGCTTTTAGTAGAGACGTTTTTGAAGTTACTGGAGGCTTTTTTAATGGCTTTACACTATATGGAGATGAATCAAGCGTTGCTTTAAAATATTTACTATGTAAGCCCAATGCCATTATACGCTCTGCAGATAAAGCAATAGTTTATAATGAACATCCTGATAGACTAGCTATATGGCTAAAACAAAGATTTTTCCAGGGAAGAATGTTATTTTTAATTAATCTTCATATTGAGAAATCGAATATTTTTGAATTATTTTTAAAAGTACTATTTAAGTTTTTAGGTATTCTATCTTTAACAACTTTATTGCTAATTCCTTTTTTTAAGATACCAAATGCAATTATAATTTTAGCAATCTTTTTTATATTTCTAGTTATTGTTAGACGTTATAAATATCTTTTCAGTGCATACAATGATGTATCAAGTAATATGAATTTTTTCTTAGGATTACCAGCTATATTTATATGTATTTTTGGGATTATAATGAGTGATATCGGTTTTTTCAGAGAGGCAGTAATTTCACTGACTGGAAGAAAAATTGATATGAGTAATTCTGTAAGTAGTGTTATTGATAGCAAATAATATAGAGACTTAACATGGCAAGTAATCCCAAATCATTATTAAGAAAAATTATGCCAACTGCTCACAGATCTATTCTTGAAGAGAAAATTAAAATCAGATTAAAAAGTGTTACCGGAAAAGTTCTAGTTATTGGAGCTGGTTATGATCCATATAGAGATTTTTTGCCAAATGCTACATCCATTACGATAACTGATATAGACGATAACTTAGCAGCTATTGATGAGATTGCTGATGCGCATAATCTAACATATTCAAATGACTATTATGATGCAATTATTGCAATTGAAGTTTTTGAACATCTTCATACTCCAGCAAAAGCCATGGCAGAATGTTACAGAGTCTTATCTAAAAATGGTATTTTTATATGCTCTATTCCATTTATGTTTCATATTCATGGAGATCCTTCAGATTATCAAAGAATTACTAAAGAGGGCATTAAAAGACTGGCTAAAAGTTTTGATGATATTTGTATTGAGGAATTAGGAGGAAGACTTGCAGTAATCTCCGATATTGTAACTACCTCAAATAAATTTTTAATACCACTTAGAATATTTAATCATTTTTTTAAACTCCCATATATTAAAAATTTTAAATCAAAAAATTGTCCATCTGGTTATTGGATTGAAGCAAAAAAATAATCTAAATTATAGAAAAATAAGAATATGCATATGAATAAAGTTTTATTGTTTGTAAATGTAGATTGGTTTTTTTTATCCCACAGATTGCCAATAGCAAAAGAAGCTTCAAAAAAGGGTATCAACATGAATGTTTTTGCAGACTTTACTAGACCTCATGAAAAAGATGAATATCAGGATTTTAATTTCTTTAAGAGCCCAATCAAAAGAACAAGTAATAATATATTTTCGTCATTTAAAGAGTTAATAAATACCTTTAATCTTGTAAAAAAAGAAAAACCAAAAGTGGTTCAAGCAGTTACAGTAAAACCAATATTATTTTTAGGCATTATATGCTTTATTTTACGAATACCCTTTATTGCTTCAATATCTGGTCTTGGGCCAGCATTTACCCCAAAAAATTTTTTGAGTAGATTTGTTTTATCTATTATCAAGCTATCATATAAAATTATTTTTTCCAACGAAAACTCTCTTGCTATTTGCCAAAGCAATTTTGATGCTTCAGTTCTTATTGATAACAATTTAATTTCTCGTAAAAGAGTATATATGGCAAAGGGCTCTGGAATAAATCTCGATAAGTATTATTCAAAAAAAAATATAAATCATGAAGTTATTAATATATTGATGGCATCAAGACTTCTCAAAGATAAAGGCGTAAAAGAGTTTTGTAGTGCTTCAGGCAAAATAATAAGAAACGATTGCTTCAATGTTAATTTTAGTCTTGCAGGCCCTTTTGATAAAGATAGCCCCTCTGCATTAAAAGAAGATGAAGTTTTGGAAATGTGTAAACATAATAATATTAAATTTTTAGGCAATAGAACGGATATTCAAGATGTGCTCGCTGAAACCGATATTTTTGTATTGCCATCATATTATGGTGAGGGTATACCAAAAGTATTATTGGAAGCTGCTGCAAGTAGATGTGCAGTTATTACAACAGATCATCCTGGATGTAGAGATGCTATTATCCCAAATGAAACAGGCATATTGGTTAAACCAAAAGATATCTCATCCTTAACTGATGCATTAATATTACTTTTGTCAAATCCTGAAAAAATTGAATTAATGGGCTCCAAAGCTAGAGAATTAGCAAAAGAACAATTTTCAGTCAAAAAGGTAGTTGATTTGCATTATGATTTATATCAAATTTTTATAAATGGATCTTTCAAAATTGAAAAATAACTTAAAAACAAAAGTTTTAGTAACTGGGGCAACTGGCTTTATTGGTTCGCATATAGTCTCTGAATGCAATAAATTAGGATATGAAGTTATTGGTATAAGCAGATCAAAAAAAAACAGCACTTGTATTCCAAGGGACATATCTGGTGATACTGATTGGTTAGATCTTCTTGATGGAGTAGACATTATAATTCATTGCGCTGCTGCAGTTCATAATATGAAAATGTCTGAGGATATTAAAGAAGATTTTAAAAAAATAAATCTAGAAGGAACATTAAACCTGGCAAGACAAGCAAAAAATACAGCCAAAAGATTTATTTTTTTATCCTCTATTAAAGTAAATGGAGAGGAAACATTTGAAAATCAATTTTTAGCAGATGATATTCCAAATCCTCAAGATTCTTATGCATATTCCAAAAATTTAGCAGAAAAAGGCTTAAAAGAAATTGCTAAATCTTCAAAAATGGATGTAACTATTATTAGACCACCTTTAGTTTATGGACCAAATCCAAAAGGTAATTTAGAAAAAATAGCTGGCTTCATTAAAAAGAATTATCCTCTTCCATTTAGAAGAGTTTGCAAAAATAGTAGGAGTCTAGTCTATATTGGTAATTTAGTTGATTTTATAATCTTGTGTGCAGAACATGAAGCTGCTGCAAATGAAATCTTTTTAATTAGTGACGACCATGACCTAGACACATTTAGTCTAATAAAATTAATCGCATCCTCATTAGATAAGAAACCTATTATTTTTTCTATACCAATTTTTATTTTAAAAAGCATTTTTATAATTCTAGGTAAAAAAAAGTATGGGACAAGATTACTTGGAAATTTGAGTGTTGATGTTTCAAAAAATAAAGATCTTCTTGGCTGGAGGCCTAAGCATTCAGTAAAAGATGGCTTTAATCAATCATTTAAGTAAAGAAATTATTGTTATAATTTAATTTATTTAAATATTTTTAATAATTTTTTTTGTGAATTAAGATAAATTGTTAAGTTTTACAGTGTATAGCAAATTTATAGATCTTCTTAAAGAAGGAGTACAAACATGGATGTTTTAGCATTGATAGGAAGAAAAAGCTTACTATTTGAATCTGACATAAATAATTATAAAAATGAATTATTTAGCATCATTAATAGTTCTTCGTTTCTTGTTATAGGAGGTACTGGCTCAATTGGACAAGCTGTAGTAAGAGAAATTTTTGCACGAAATCCAAAAAAACTTCATGTAGTTGATATCTCTGAAAATAATATGGTTGAATTAGTTCGTGATTTGAGAAGCACTATTGGATATGGAGATGGAGAATTTAAAACTTTTGCTATTGATTGTGGCTCTCTAGAGTTCAAATCTCTAATAAATAAAGAGGGTCCATATGATTATGTATTCAATCTCTCAGCTTTAAAACACGTAAGAAGTGAGAAAGATCCATATACTTTGATGCGAATGATAATGGTAAACATTTTCAATACGATTGATACATTAAGGTTAACCAAGAAACATGGAACTAAAAAATACTTTTGCGTATCAACTGATAAAGCGGCAAATCCAGTAAATATGATGGGAGCTAGTAAACGTATTATGGAAATGTTTTTAATGAGAGAGAGCTTAACACAAGATATTTCTATGGCCCGGTTTGCTAATGTAGCTTTTTCAGACGGATCACTGCTTCATGGATTTAACCAGCGGTTTGCAAAAAAACAGCCGTTTTCAGCACCAAATGACGTTCGCCGTTATTTTTTGACGCCGCAAGAGTCTGGTGAATTATGTCTTTTATCTGGCTTGCTTGGCAATAATAGAGATATTTTCTTCCCTAAATTAAGTGAAAAATTACACCTCATTAGGTTTTCTGATATTGCAGTCCGTTATCTGCGGGAAAGAGGTTATGAACCCTTTGAATGTGAGTCTGAGGAGGAGGCTCGTGAAAGGACTAAAGATTTGATCGCAAATAAGCATTGGCCTTGTTACTTCTTTAGAAGTGACACAACAGGCGAAAAGGACTTTGAGGAATTTTTTACTGATAAAGAAGATCTGGATATGGAGCGTTTTAATGCGATCGGGGTTATTAAAAATCAGCCTGATTTTGATGAGGTTAAGTTAGATGATTTTATGGATGGAATTGAAGCTTATAGAGAAAAAGGGACTTGGACCAAAGAAGATATTGTTAAGTTGTATTTTAGCCTTTTACCAGATTTTGCGCATAAAGAAACAGGAAAATATCTAGATCAGAGGATGTAATAATGGTCCGTTTCTTTGATATTTTATTTTCTGGAGCAGCATTATTAGTCCTTTCTCCTTTGTTGTTGCCTATAGTAATAACATTAAGACTTACTGGCGAAGGTGAGATATTTTTTTTACAGGAGCGCATTGGAAAGGGCGGTAAGAAATTTAAATTGTTTAAGTTTGCTACTATGCTGAAAAACAGCCCAAATATTGGTACTGGTACGGTTACCATGAAAGGCGATCCTAGAGTGCTACCGGTAGGCATATTTTTGCGTAAAACAAAAATAAACGAGCTCCCGCAACTATTAAACATTTTTTTCGGTGATATGAGTGTTATAGGCCCAAGACCACTTACAAAGCAAACATTTGGAGCTTATTCGGAGAGCGTTCAGGATCTTATAAAGCAAGTTCGACCTGGTCTTTCAGGAGTTGGTTCGATCATATTTCGCGGCGAGGAAGAAATAATGCATGATGCAACCGCTTCCATTGATTTCTATGCAAATGTCATAGCTCCATACAAGGGAGCGCTAGAGGAGTGGTTTGTCTCGAATAAGAGCCTGTATATTTATTTTGTGGCGATTTTTGTAACAGCCTGGTCGGTCTTTATTCCAAGCACTAAAATAGCTTGGAGGGTTTTTGCGGATCTGCCTGAGCCGCCACTAGAGTTGAAGAAAGCACTTAATTATATCGACTAACTGTAGTTACTGATATTTTCCCTTCTTCATTCGACTTAATTACCAGGGCGTGACACGGCGGGTTAATTTTAATAAAAAATGATTTAAAAAAGCTTCAATATGGAGCTTTTTTTTGTTTGTAGATTTTAATTTAAAAGTTCATGATAGGTTTTCAGGAATATATAATTATATTTTAGAATTTTTAATATAATGATCACTTTTAATAATTTAAATAATGAAAAGCCTTATCAACTTTTAAAAAAGAAATATCATGAGGCTCTTAGTGCAGGCCAAAAGAATATAGAAGCTATTTCAATTTCATCCTATAACATAGAAACGCAAGAGGTTGATTCAAGATATGTAAACCTCAAATTCATCAATAATAATGAATTCATTTTTTTTACCAATTATAATTCTCCGAAGTCTATTGCATTTAGCTCTCATGATCAGATCAGTGCATTAATTTATTGGCCATCAATAAATGTTCAAATAAGAATGAAGGCGAGAATTCAAAAAACTTCAAACAAATTTAATCAAGAATACTTTAAAAATAGATCTAAAGATAAAAATGCTTTGGCTATTAGTTCAAATCAATCATCATCAATTTCATCATTTGACCAAGTCATAAAAAAATATAACAAAATTAAAAAAGATAGAGATTTAAAAATATGTCCACAATACTGGGGCGGGTTCTCATTTACTCCTTATGAGATAGAATTTTGGGAGGGAAATGCTTCCAGGCTTAACAAAAGAAATTTTTATAAGCTCAATAAAAATATTTGGCATCACTTCATACTCGAGCCATAAAATTGTTTAAAATAAGAGCAATTTGTTATAGAATCCACATCTTATATGATCAAAAATTATTTTAGACAACAGTCTTTCTTAGCTTATAAGAGGTAATTAATCATAGTTTCCAAGAAAAAAAATTCTGTTCCTCTCAATGAAAGGATATCTGCAGATAAAGTTATGCTTATAAATACTGATGGAGAAAAATTAGGATCTTTTGGCTTTGAAGAAGCATTGAATATGGCTCAAAAGGCTAACCTTGATTTAGTACAAGTTTCACCTAGTGGCTCTGAAACAGTTGTATGCAAGATTATGGATTATGGAAAACATATTTTTGCAAAGAAAAAAAGCAGCTCATCAGGCAAATCAAAAGTCAAACGAAGGTCTCTAAAAGAGATTAAGTTTAGGCCTTCAACAGATGTTGGCGATTATAATATTAAATTAAAAAAGATTAAAAGCTTTATTCTTGATGGAGATAAGACTAAAATAAGCGTCCGATTTAGAGGAAGGGAGATCCTTAATAGTGATCTTGGTTTGGAGTTACTCAATAAACTCAAAGAAGAGTTGATTGATATTGCTCAAGTAGATCAAGAAGCCTCTCTAGAAGGAAGGCAACTTCTAATGGTTCTTTCACCTTTAAAGAAGAATAACTAGATTTTTTGGTATTTAATATGGGATATAAATTAAAAACACATTCCGGAGCTTCAAAGCGTTTTAAAAAGACTGGTTCATCTGTTAAAAGCAGAGGCGCCAACAGGAATCATATATTATCAAAACAATCTACTAAAAGAAAAAGACACAATAGAGGATTAAATAAACTTGAAGGCATAATGTTAAAAATGGCTTCAA
>MDTG01108533.1_pt1 | contig 21084 bp, 20 predicted proteins | sample 811421 | NCBI WGS metagenome assembly MDTG01 (sample SAMN05326645, study PRJNA326480) | marine metagenome | isolation source: seawater | place: Pacific Ocean: South East | collected 2011
ATTCAGTTATTTGTTTATTGTCCTTTAGTACAATTGCATCTTTTCCAATTAGATCTATCCTGCTAATGTGACTATCTAAATTAACTCTTATACAAGGCCAGTTTAATCTTGCAGCTACTTGTTCTATGTGAGTAGATTTACCTGTTCCATGATATCCTTGAATTAAAACCCTTCTATTACATGCAAAACCAGCCAGAATTGCGAGTGTAGTATTAGGATCGAACTTATAAGTGCTATCAATTTCAGGAACATTTTCTGTTTTTTCTTTAAATCTAAAAACATCAAAATTACAACTTACGCCAAATACTTCTTTGGTATCAATCTTGATATTTGGCTTTTCTAAGTCAGACTTTTTGTTCATTTTTAAATTTTTGTAATAAAGTTTTGTAAGATTGATTTATTTCTTTAAATTTCTCTTCAGCTTTTTTATTGTTACCATTTACATCAGGATGAAAAATTTTCACTAGTTTTTTATAGTTTTTTTTAATTTTTTCTAATGTAATTGGAAGATTTAGCTTTAATATTGATAAAGCTTTGCTTTCATCTGAAGTTAAGTTTTCATCCAATATCTTGTTTTTAAAATATTTATTTTTCTCTTCATTTGGATTAAATTCATTCAATTCATCATTAAAAAATTCATTGATTTGTTCAATTACTTTGTAAGGATTTCCTTTTAGAGGCCAGGATGGTCGGTTCCAAATAGTATCTTCTCTCATTGAAGATTCTATTTGGCTTACTGATAAGCCCTTATAAAAGTCCCATGATTTATTGTATTCCTTTATGTGTTCTAAACAAAAAAAGTAATATTGATTTAACATTAACCTAGATTTAGGAGCCCTAAACTCTCCTTTCTCATCACAACCTCCTTTATCACATTTTTTAAAATGAGTTTTTTCCCAAGAAAGATGGTTCTTTGTTATATCTAATTTATGTTTTGCCATTATAGTTATATAATACTAAATTATGAATCGTAAGCAAAGAATTTATAAAATTTTGATAAATAATTACAAAGAATTTTCGATTAATATTATTGATAATTCTTCTTTACACGCTGGTCACAATAATTTTGATGGAAATAATGAAACACATTTAAAAATTATTCTGAAAAATAATAACTCTGAAAAAGTAAATCGATTAGAAACTCATAAAAAAATCAACGACTTGATAAAAAAAGAATATAAAAATGGTTTACATTCATTAGAAATTAAAATTAATTAATTTTTGAAATTTCAATTTTTGAAATCTGCTTTCTTGAATGTGATAAAACTCTGTAATTAAAATCTGAGTCATTTACAGTTTCTCCATAAGGTGGAATCTTTTTTGAAATTTCTAATATATACCCTGCTATGGTTGAAGACTCGCACTTAGGTGGTTCAAGATCAAAATTTTTAAATAGATCTCTTATATTTTTTTCACCATTAACAATTATCTTACCATAATTATTAATCTTAAAATCATTTTCTGGGATATCTATTTCATCTACTATTTCTCCAACTATTTCCTCTATTATATCTTCAAGAGTTATTAATCCTAAAAGTTCACCAAATTCATCTACAACAAAAGCTAAATGTTCTTTTCTTTTTCTAAACTCTACAAGTTGCTCAAGTAAATTAGTTGAATTAGGTATAAACCAAGGTTTTGAGATTTTATCAAATATAATATTTTTCGACTTTTCACGATTATCTAAATCTACACTTAAGGCCCTAACATTTAAAACTCCTATGATATTTTCAGGATTATCTTTCCAGAAAGGTATCCTGGTAAATCTTGAACTATTTATTTTTTCAATAATAAATTTTACATCTATTGAGCTGTCTATAGAAAAAATATTTTTTCTATGTGTAAATATATCTTCACAAGTAATGTCATTTAATTGCAGTATACTTTGAAGCATCTCCTTTTCTTGTTCATAATCAGGGTTTGATGTTTTATAGAGATCAATTACTCCTTTTAGTTCTTCTTCTGACTGTTGATCATTTATTTGCTTATCATTGTCTTTAAATCTAAATAAAAATTTAACAATTTTATTAATTACAATAACTATTATAAATAGAAGCCTGTTTAAATAATAAATTACTGGAGAAATTTGTAATGCTGTTCTAGTTGGTTTATTTATTGCATACGTTTTTGGTAATACTTCTGCAAAAATAACAATAACTATTGTCATGATAAGCGTAGAATAGAAAATTCCTTTAACGCCAAAAATATCATAAAAAAAAGCTGTAGCTAAAGAGGATGCCAAAATATTGACCAAATTATTGGACAAAAGTAGAGAAGATATGACATTATCTTTTTGGTTTAAAATTTTTAATACATATTCTGCTTTTTTATTACCTTTTTTGATTTTATAAATAATTCTGGCTTTAGATGTTGCTGTAATAGCTGTTTCTGAGCCTGATAAAAAACCAGATAGTATTATTAAAATTAACAATAAAATAATTAATATTAATGATGTCACTGACTATAAACTTTGAATAATTTGTTTTATTAAATTAATCTTTATGTTTCTTGCAAAAAAAGATCTTCCAACACCTTTTAGTAAAATAATATTTATCATACCATTCAAATTTTTTTTATCTTTTTGCATAATTTGTATTAATTTAATATTTTTATCGTTTTTATCAGATATTTTTAATTTAACTTTTTTAAAGTGGTTTATTATTTTATTTAAATGCACTTTAGAAATATATCCCAATTTATATGATATTTTAGACTCTATAAACATACCAATTGAAATGGCTTCTCCGTGATTTAATTTATTATAATTATAAAATGTTTCTAAAGAGTGACCAACTGTATGACCAAAATTTAACATTGCTCTAGAATTTGAACCAATTAGTCTTTCTTTAGGATCCTTTTTTACATACCATAATTTAATCATAATAGATTTTGAAATAGCTCTCTCTAAAATATTAGTATTCAAATTTAATACTTTTTGATAGTTTTTATCTAGCCAGTTAAAAAAATTTAAATCCTTTATTAATGCATGTTTAACAATTTCTGCATAACCTGATTTTATCTCTCTCATAGGCAGCATTTTTAAAAAATCTGTATCTATAATTACTTCATCAGGTTGGTAAAAAGAACCTATTAAATTTTTACCATATTTAGAATTTATTCCATTTTTACCACCAATAGAACTATCAACTTGAGATAATAGAGTAGTGGGTATTAATTTGTACTCAACTCCCCTTAAAATTGTACTTGCAATGAAACCACATAAATCACCAAGTGTACCTCCACCAATACAAACAATTATAGAATTTCTATCAATTTTTTTGGATAAAAGTTTCTCATATATCTTTTCATAAGAGTTAATATTTTTAATTTTTTCCCCACATTTTAAATAAATAAAATTTATATTATCTTTATTTACGAATTTTAAAAATTTTTTAACTTTGTTATCAACTATGCAAAATATTGTTTTGTTTTTGATTGACAATGAATTTAAATATTTTTTTGTGTAATTATTTTGAATTATAATTCTAGTATTTGAATAATTTCTATTAATTTTAATTTCTTTAATCATTTTTCTTTAGATTTTCAGTAATTTTATTAACAACTGATTTTTTATCTAGGTTATTAGTAATTACTAAATTGCATTTATTATAGTGTTGAATTCTCTCATTATATAAATGTTTTAATATTTCTTCATTGTTTCCTCTATTTAATAAAGGTCTTTTTTTTGAATTTCTAAGTCTTTTTAGGATTATATTAATATCAACATTAATAAAAATTGAAAATGAATTAGATTTAATTGAATTTCTAATTTTGCTATTTAAAATACTTCCACCACCCAAGGATATTATAGTATTTCTAGCTTTGAGAACCTTTAAACATATTTTCTCTTCTATTTTTCTAAAGAAAACCTCACCGTCGTCCTCAAATATTTTTCTTATACTTTTTCCGATCTCTCTCTCTATTTCACTGTCAGTATCAATAAAATCTAAATCTAATATTTTACTTAAATCTCTACCAATAACTGATTTTCCTGAACCCATAAGCCCAATTAAACATACATTTTTTATTGTATTTTTTTTGAAATTTAACATTATTTTCAATATTTCTTATTATTGACAAAGTTATATTGCATTAAGAAATAGCTTAAAAAAATTATTTAATCATATAATAATCTTTTTTTTAATAATATATATGAAAAACACTTATTATTTGTATCTTTTTATAGTAATAATTATATTTTTTAGTCTAGGATTATACTTTATCGATATACCCGTTCCATCAACCCTTGTGACAGAGGAATACTCTCTAAAACTAAAATGAAGATTTTTATAACTTTAATTACCTTAAGTCTGTCCACTGCAGTTTTTTCAAATGAAAATAAAGTAATAGAACTGCACAGCAATCAAACACTTGATCAAATTGTTTTAAATCAAGAAAATATAGTTACTGAAGACAATAACGAGAATAAAACTATATCCGAAACAGAAAATATCAATGATGATAACAATAGTCAACTTGTTCTCCAAGAAGAGAATACTGTTGAGATTGCAAGTATTGAGTCAAAAGAGATTTTTTTTAGTAAAATAAATCTTATTCAAGTAAATCAAATTTTAAATAATGCAAAAAATATAAAATCAAAAACTTTACAAAATGAATTTAATTCTTTTCTTACAAACTTAAATTTAGATCATGACGAAATTAATAATAGATCTATATTTCATTCAATAGTAAAATACTTTTATAATATTGGTCAAATTTCTAAATCTTACATATTACTAAACACAAAAGCAGTTGAAGATGATGAATATTTAAATTTTTATAATATTTTAAGAATTAATTACTTATTATCAACTTCTCAATTAGAAAGCGCATGTAATTTTAAAAATGAATTAAATATTGAAATAAATTTACAAAATAATTTTATTGATAAACTTGAAATATTTTGTTTGATTGTTCAAGGTAAAGAGTCAGAAGCACAATTGTTAAATTCTATAATGTTAGAAACAGAAGTTTCAATAGATAAAAATTTTCAACAACTTTTTGATATACTATTAAGTAATAAAAATAATGAAACTTTTAAAAAAGAATTACTTAAAGAAAATTATAATGTCGATCTAATTTTTTTATATAGTGCAATGGCTAGAATTGCAGAAGTTGCATTAAATGAAGAATTCTTAAAAGTTGATCCTCTTAATCTTGCCATTCCGATAATATTAAATAAATCTACATCAATAGATTTGAGATTAAAAGCTGCTAATAATAGCTTTCTGAATGGTGACATATCAAAAGAAAGTCTTGCTGCCTTATATCAATCAGTAGATTTTAATTCAGGTGAACTGAACAAGCCCGATGAAACAATAAAAAACCTATCTAATAACATTGAGCTATTAATGGCTTTTCATTTTCAATTTATAAATATTCAAATTTTTCCTTCTGAGAGATTAGAGGCTTTAATTAATTTTTGGAATTTTTCTAAAAAATATAATTTAGATAGTATCGCATTTGCTCTTACAGACTCAATAGCAAATTCTATTGATATTAATATTGAATATTTAAATTATAGTCCACAAATAGCAATGTCATATATTAATAATAACAACATCCAAAAAGCAGAAGAATGGATAACATTTTATGAACAAATTAATGGAGTTGATGACTACAGCACTCTAGTTAACATATTGATTAATTTTCATTCAAGTAGTGATCTTAATGCAATAATTGAAATAATGAATAAGTATTATGAAGATTTAATCAATCTAAGTGTTGATGATAATGAAGAATTATTTTTTATTTTATCTACAATTTTACTTAATGAGAATCTAACAAATTTAGAGGATAATTTTGAAAAAATATATGATGATAGGCAAAATACTACCTTATACATAACTGAAAATATTCAAGCTGCCATCAATAATAATGAAGAAAATAAATTTCTTATTTATTCAATTATTTCTCTAAATAATAAAGAATGGATTGAAATTCATCCTAGTCATTTAAAACTGATATTAAAAGGTTTTTCTGAATATAAAAATGGAATTCTTTTTAAAGATATAATCCTAGAAATATTTAATAATTATAAATTATTATAATGATAAAATATTTTGAATTCGAAAAAGATATTGAAAAAATTGATAAATTTATAAATGAATTAAATAAAAATGATATAAATTACGAAACTAAATTAGAAAAACTAAATTCTGAAAGAAAAAAAAATTTTAATAAAATATATTCTAATTTAAAACCTTGGCAAAAAGTTCAAGTATCAAGACATAATGATAGACCCCATACAATTTACTATATTAAAAATATATTTGAAGATTTAATATTTCTTCATGGTGATAAAAAATATGCAGATGACAACGCAATTATTGGAGGGTTAGCAAAATTAAATGACCAATCTATTCTATTTATCGGAACAGAAAAAGGAAATACTATGGATACTAGAATAAAACATAATTTTGGAATGGCAAAACCTGAAGGTTATAGAAAATCTCAAAGGCTAGTATCTTTAGCAGAAAAATTTAATTTACCAATAATCACATTTGTTGATACAGCCGGTGCATTTCCTGGAAAAGATGCAGAAGAAAGAGGGCAATCTGAGTCAATAGCTTCCTCAATTTTATCATTTTTAAAAGCTAAAACTCCTACAATATCCATTATAATTGGAGAGGGAGGATCTGGAGGCGCAATTGGTATTGCTACCTCAGATAGAGTATTAATGCTTGAACATTCAACTTATTCAGTTATTTCTCCTGAGGGTTGTGCTTCAATTTTATGGAGAAGTACAAATTTTTCACAAGAAGCAGCCAATACTCTAAAATTAACTTCTGAAGATTGTAAAAAATATAAAATTATTGACTCAATCATTCCTGAATTACCAGGTGGTGCTCATAGAAATTCTAGAGAACAATCAAAATTACTAAAGCAATTTATTATTAATAATTTAGAAGAATTAAAAAAATTATCAATTAATAGCCTAATCGAAAAAAGAAAAAATAAATACCTCAATATTACTGTAGATATTTAATTGCCATGGCAAAGTTTGTATTTCTTTCCAGAGCCACAGGGACATGGTTCATTTCTTCCTACTTTTTTTGATATTATCCTTCTTTTATTTTCATTATATTTTTCATTATTATTATTTTTTGTATTTCTACTAATTAATTCAAGACTAAAAAAAGTTTTTAAAACCTTTTCATTTTGATTAGATAACATTTCATCAAAATAGTCAAAAGACTCTCTTTTGTATTCATAGAATGGATCTTTACCTCCCATAGCTCTTAAATTTACACTTCCTCTAAGTGAATCCATAGCTGCAAGGTGATCTCTCCAGTCTTTATCAATTTGGAATAACATTACTCTTTTTAGTGCAATTTTTAATAAATCTTCAGAGTATGAAAATTTTTTTTCATTATATTTTTGAATAACATGATCATGTATTCTTTTTTGAATTTCATCCTCATCCACCCCTTCTTCATTAAACCAATCCTCAATTGGAAGATTTAAATTAAATATTTCTCTAGTTTTTGCTTTTAAAAGATCACTATCCCATTCAGAACTATATTTTTTTGCAGGAATACATTCTATGACTGTATTATTTATGAAATCTTCAATCATTTCAAAGATAATTTTTGATTGATCTAATGTAGTAAGTATTTCTCTTCTATTTTGATAAATGATTTGTCTTTGATCATTTAAAATATCATCAAATTTCAAAATTTGTTTTCGCATATCATAATTATGTGACTCAACTTTTTGTTGGGCTCTTTCAAGAGATTTGGAAATCATAGAATGTGTAATAACCTCACCCTCATTTATACCAATCTTCCCAAGAACATTTTCAAGGGTTTTTGATCCAAATATTCTCATTAAATCATCTTCTAATGATAGAAAGAAAATACTTTCGCCAACATCACCCTGTCGACCCGATCTTCCCCTAAGTTGATTGTCAATCCTTCTGCTTTCATGTCTTTCAGTACCAATTACTAATAAGCCTCCTGCATTTATTGCTTCTTTCTTGAGGTCTGTTTTTTCATTCCCAAGTTTTATATCAGTTCCTCTTCCTGCCATATTGGTAGAAATCGTTACATTAGATGGAATACCTGCATTTTGAATTATTTCTGCTTCCATTTTATGATTTTTTGCATTTAAAATTTTATGGTTTATATTTTCTTTTTTTAAAAGATTTGAAATTATTTCAGAATTTTCTACAGATGTAGTGCCGATTAAAATTGGTTGTTTTTTTGAATTTCTATCTCTAACTAAATTAATAACAGCATTATACTTTTCTTTTTTTGTCATGTAGATTTGATCGTTTTGATCAATTCGATTAATTTTAATGTTAGGAGGGATATCAACTACTTCTAAATTGTAAATACCTTCAAATTCTTTAGACTCTGTTAATGCTGTTCCTGTCATTCCACTCAATTTTTTATAACTTCTAAAAAAGTTTTGATAAGTTATAGATGCTATTGTTTGATTTTCTTTTTGAATAGTTAAGCCCTCTTTAGCTTCTATTGCTTGGTGTAATCCATCACCATATCTTCTACCCTCCATTGGTCTTCCTGTAAGTTCATCAATAATAATAATTTGTTTATCCTTAATAATATAATCTTTATCTTTTACAAAAATTTTTCGAGCTCTCAATGCTTGAATTATATTATGATTTAGCGTTATGTTATCAAGATCCTGAAGTGTTCCTTTTGATATTATACTTGCATCTTTCAGTAATTTCTCAGCTAACTCCATTCCTTGAGTTGATAATAATATACTTTTACTTTCTTCATTAATTTCATAATCTTCTTCTTTAAAAAACTTAACAATATTGTTAATTTTTGGATATAAACTAATATTTGAGCTTGCTTCTGCAGAAATAACTAGTGGTGTTCTTGCTTCGTCAATTAAAATACTGTCTACTTCATCTACTATTGCAAAAGCATCTTTTTTAAAACAAATTAACTCGTAATCATTTTTTAAATTATCTCGTAAATAGTCAAAACCTATCTCATTGTTTGTTGCATAGACAATATCACAATTGTATTGACTTGGTCTGTGAATATGTTCTGTTTCAGATGTTACACAGCCTACAGTTAATCCGAGGAATGAATATATTCCTCCCATCCATTCGGAGTCTCTCTTAGCCAAATAATCGTTAACAGTAACAATATGGACAGACTTATTATCCAATGCATTTGCATATGCGGCTAGTGTAGCAACTAGCGTTTTTCCTTCCCCTGTTTTCATTTCAGCTATTTTTCCATCATGAAGAACTTTTCCACCTATTAATTGAACATCAAAATGTCTCATTTTAACAGTTCTCCTAGCAACCTCTCTTACTACCGCAAACATTTCTGGAAGAATTGCATCAAGATTATTTTCTTCTTCTAACTGTTTTCTGAAATAAGTTGTTTTTCCTTTTAAGTTTTGATCTGGTAATTCTTTGATTATATCCTCATGTTTGTTAACCTGATCGACAAATCCTTGATATTTTTTGAGGGTATTCGATCCCAGAGAGCTAAAAAGTTTATTAACAATACTAATCATAATATGTTAAATGGCTGTTAACATATGAAGAAGAAATCTTCTACAAAGGATTTAGATTTAAGTAGCAATGAAAGATTGTCAATAAATAATAAATCTTTTTTTGCTCCAAAAAAATACTCAAATTTAAGACCAAAAAATTTTAAAATTTATACATTTAATGCAGGTTTTAAAAAAAAAAATGACGATCTTTTAATAGTTGTTTTTGACAAATCCATTAATTTAAGTGCTGTGTATTCTAAAACAACGATGCCATCTGCTCCTATAATATGGGATAGGAATTATAATAAGGGAAAAGTAAGAGTGTTAGTTGTAAATTCTGGAAATGCTAATGCTCACACAGGTAAGGATGGAATTAAAATTATTAATTATTATACAGATTATATAATTAAGACTATTGGATGTAAGAAAAATGAAATACTAGTTTCTTCAACTGGTGTAATAGGAGAAACTTTTGATCCTGAAAAAATAGTAAAACAAATAAAAAAAATTAGTCAAAAGTCTTCTCATTCTCTTCTTGATGCAGCAAAAGCTATAATGACTACAGATACGTATCCTAAAATTTCAACTAAATTAGTAAAGTTAAAAAATAATTTTTTTAGAATTTATGGTATTTGTAAAGGATCAGGAATGATAAATCCTAATATGGGTACAATGCTAGTTTATATTTTTATTGAAGCAAAGTTGTCAAAAAAAATATTAAATAAATTATTAAAACAAAATTTAGAAAACACATTCAATTCAATTTCTACTGATAGCGATACCTCTACGAGTGATACACTAGCTTTATTTTCACTCGATAAAAAAACTATTAATTTTAATATAAAAAGAAATTATAAAATATTGAATTCAGCATTATTTGAAGTCATGAAAGATCTTGCTCTTAAAGTTGTAAAAGATGGTGAGGGACTATCTAAATTAGTAAAGATAAATATACTTAAGAGTAAATCAAAAAATCAAGCTAAAAATATTGGATTTTCAATTGCTAATTCTCCATTAGTAAAGACTGCAATTTCTGGTGAGGATGCTAATTGGGGGAGGGTAATAGCAGCTATTGGAAAAGCAAAAGAAAATATCAATCAAAATAAAATCAAGGTTTTATTTGGAAAAAATTTAGTTTGCGAAAATGGAGCTATTTATAAAAAAATTAATTTAAAATCACTGGATAAATATATGAAGAATAAAATTATAGAGATATCTGTTGTTTTAAATTCTGGTTTAATAAATCATACTGTTTATGGAAATGATTTAACTTATGAGTATATTAGAATAAATTCAGATTATAGATCGTAATTTTTATACCTCTATTTTTTCCAAGCAGAAATAACATTAATTTTTATTTCTAAAATATAATTTTTATTAAAATATTTATTTTTATAAAATTCTTCTAATTTTCGAAAATAATTTTTTTTTTCAAATTTTTGTTTTTTATCTAAATAACAATATGTAAGGTTCATTTTTCTTACATCGTTTAGCAATTTTTTGAAATCCTTATAATAGACAGTTATGGTATCAGTATGTATACTTGGTGAGTAAAAATTTAATATTTTCATTATCGGTAAGATGTTATCAATCTCAATTGTTGGATTAAATCTCTGGAAAGCTCCATTGTAAAAATATAAATCAGCTTCATACATAGAATTTAATAGTTGATACATACATTCTTTACTTGGCAAAGTAGCAATAAAAAAACCATTTGTATTTAAATTATTAAATATATTTCTTAAAGTTCTTTCAAAATTATTTGTGAGGTGTAAAAAAAAATTACTATATATTAAATCATAGTAATTATTTTCAATGTTAATGTTTTCTATATCAATTTCATAAAATGTAGTTTTTTTGTTGATTTTATGATTTGATAAAACAACATCTGCTCTATCAATTTTTGAATTTATAAATTTATTTTGAATAAAACTATAATTTATATTATCATTAATACCTATTTCAAGCATTTGTTTAAATTCAATATTTAGTAAATCTATTGAGTCTTTAATCCTTTCTGCAATTATATTATAAATAAAATTATCCATATCTAGCTTATTAGATGAACGTATTAATTGTAAATATTTTTTATTTATCATTTTTTATTTGAGTGTAATATAAGCGTTATGAAAAATCTATCTAAACAGATCAATGAAATAATAAAAGAAGAATTATCTCTAATAAATATAAAAATCAATGGACCAGTTTTGTTGGAGATATTAAAATATAAATTAATAGATAAATTGAAAGTAAGTAACTTAAGTTTTAATTCTAAAAATGTGATTGATAAGGATGGTGAAAGCACATCTGAATATGAATTAAGTAAAATTACGAATAAACTAATTTTTTTTAAATCACCAGTCATAAGTTTAAATACAATTATTAAAGATGACCTACTAATAATTTGCTTAAAAGAAATTTTTAGAGTTGATATAGAAAATATAAAATCAAAAAAAATATTTAGTTACAAATGTACTCCATTTACTGGATTAATTATTCCTGATAAATCAAAGTGCTCATTTAATTATTCAAAAGATGCTATAATTCTTGAGTTGAGATTAAGAGATAATTCATTCAATGTTGAAAATTCTCAGGAAAGTACAATATAAGTTTAATGATAATTTTTAATTTAAAATGTTTGGTTTGTGAATTTGAATTTGAAGGTTTTTTTGAAAATTCATTAGAATATAACAGACAAAAGAAAAAAAAGTTAATTAATTGCCCATCTTGTGATAGTCATAAAATCGATAAAGGTTTGATGGCCCCTAATTTGACAAAGAAAAGTAATTCAAAAAAGAATATTAGTAAAAGAACAGTTGCTTCAAATATTTCTAAATTAAGAAAAATGGTGGAAAAAAACTTTGATTACGTTGGTGATAAATTCACTGAGGAAGCAAAAAAAATAAAATATGGAGAAACCAAAGAAAGATCCATTTATGGAGAGGCTACTTTGGAGCAAACTAAGGAATTGATTGATGAAGAAATAGATATTTTGCCACTTCCATTTACATCTAAAAAGTCTAATTAGATCTAATATAGGAGCAAAAATAATTTACATTTGTATTTTCTGAAATTTTCCAATTCATCTCTATTGGATTAAATATTAATCCTTTTTTACTTTTGATTTTAAAATTTTTGTTCTCTAAACAGCTTTCTATCTCATCAGGTTTAATAAATTTATTATATGTATGTGTTCCTTTAGGTATCCAACCTAAAATATTTTCAGCTAAATATATTGCAGTCAATTTAGAAAAGATGTTTCTGTTAATTGTTGATATAATTAATATTCCATTTTTTTTAAGATTTTTTGTTATATTTAATAAAAATTTCTCCCAATTATCTAAGTGCTCTAATATCTCGTACATAATAATTAAGTCATATTTTTTTTTTTATATTTAAGGTCTCTATATTTGCATGTTGATAATTAATATTTAATTTTTTTTTTACTGAATGATATTTAGCAACTTCGATATTATCTTGCACAAAATCAATGCCCGTTACATTTGCACCTAATCTGCAAAGAGACTCACTTACCAATCCGCCTCCACAACCAACATCTAAAATATCTAGATTGTTTAGTTTTTTATCATTTATTTGATCTAATATAAATTTTACTCTAATGGGTCTAATTTGATGAAGAATTTTAAACTTTCCATCCTCATTCCACCATTCATGTGATAGTTTATTAAATAAATCATATTCCTTATTAATTAATTTTGTTTTCATCAAATTTCTTGTTTTTTAAGCTAATAATTATATTAGCAAGATTAATATAATAATGTTTGAAGTCAATGAGTCTTATAGTAATGAAATTTGGTGGGACATCCCTAGCTAATATTAAAAAAATACGTAATGTTGTTAATATAGTTAGCAGTGAGTCTAAAAATAATAAACTAATTGTTGTTCTTTCCGCAATGGCAGGAGTAACTAATCAGATGCAAAATTATATTGATGATATAGACTCAAAGGAAGAAATTGAAAATGATTTGTTGTTAACATCAGGTGAAAATGTAACAATTGCTATTTTATCTGCATTATTAAAAAAAAATAATATTAAATCAATTCCATTGCTTGGTTGGCAAGTTCCAATTATAACTGACAATTTTCATCAAAAAGCTAAAATTTTAAATATTGATAAAACAAGAGTTGGAAAATTTTTAAAAGATAATGATGTAATTGTTCTTGCAGGTTTTCAAGGAATTAATATTGAAGGTCATATTACTTCTTTGGGAAGAGGTGGTTCAGATACTACAGCTGTAGCAATTGCCTCTGCAGTTTCAGCTGATAGATGTGATATTTATACTGACGTAGAAGGTGTTTATAGCACAGATCCAAATATAGTATCAAAAGCAAAGAAAATTCCTAAATTAGCCTTTGAAGAAATGTTAGAGATGTCCTCAACTGGTGCAAAAGTTCTACATACAAGGTCAGTTGAATTAGCAATGAAAAATAATTTAGTTTTACAAGTTTTATCATCTCTAACCAATAAACCTGGAACTTTAATTCTTGACGATAAGAAACTAATTGAAAAAGAAATCGTGAGTGGAGTGAGCTATAGTAATAATGAATCTAAAGTTACTATTTCAGGAATACCAGATAAACCTGGAATATCCGCAAAGATATTTGGTCTTCTAGCATCTAAAAATATAAATGTTGATATGATAGTTCAAAATATCTCTCAAGATGGAATAAGTGCCAATATAACTTTTACTGTTCCAAATACTGAAATTTCTAATGCAAAAAAAATTTTAGAAGATGAACTAAATATTATAGGTTATCAGTCCTTAAAAACAGACGATAAAATATCTAAAATATCAGTAATTGGAATGGGAATGATGTCACAATCTGGAGTTGCTCAAAAAATGTTTAAGACACTTGCAGAAAATTCAATAAATATTTTAGCAATATCTACATCTGAAATAAAAATTAGTGTTTTAATTGATGAAAAGTATACAAATATAGCTGTTGAATCTTTGCATAATGCTTATAACTTAGAAAATAAAGATGGATAATCTAGGTAATGAAATAAAATCTTTAAGAATTTCAAGAAAAATTTCTATTTCTAAAATAACAAAGGAATTAAACATATCAAAAGAAATTATTGATATGATAGAAAGTGATCAAATTGATAATAGTTATGATGTTGTTTTTTATATTGGTCACTTAAGATCATATTGTGATTTACTTGAAATTGACTCTAATGAATTTGTTAAAAGATTTAAAAAAAAAATATCTTTTAATAAAAAAATTTATAATAAACAATTAGAAAAGCCAAATTTTAATTATAAGTTATTTAAATTTCAAAGTTTGTTTCCAGCTTCTATAGCAATCTTTATTTTTATTAGTTTTTATTTATTATTTGTTAAAGAAGATAACAATTCAAAGGAATTTGCATTGATTCCGGATCTTCCAGAAATCTATGTACCTATAATCGAATATGAAAATATTAACAAAGTGAAACAAAATATAGATAATCATTACAAGGGAAAGGAAATATACAAAGAAAATTTTGATTACACAAGTGCAGTTGCTTCTAATAAAGTAAATGACGATATCAATGTAGAAATAATTACATTAAGATTACTTAATCCTACTTGGTTGCAAATAAGAGATACTTACGATAACATTATTATAAGTAAATTAATGGATAAAGGAGAGGAATATAGTTATGATATGTCTCTTCAATATAATATTACCGCTGGAAATGCAGGTAATATTTTAATCATAATTAATCAAGATGTTGTTGGAAAAATTGGTAAATTTGGTGAAGTTATAGACTCAGTAATATTAGATAAAAGTTTTAAAAATTAGTAAAATGCTAAGGCCCTATCAAAAAATAAATAGAAGAAAAACACGTGTAATTAATATTGGAAATGTAAAAATAGGAGGTAATAATCCTATAGCTGTTCAGACCATGACCAATACACTTACATTCAACTCAAAAGATACCATATCACAAATAGAAAGATCTGCTAAACTTGGTGTTGATGTTGTCAGAGTCTCTGTGCCAGATATAGACTCTTCAAATGCACTTAAAGAGATTGTAAAGCATAGTTCTGTGCCTATAATTGCTGATATTCATTTTCATTATAAGAGAGCTATAGAAGCAGCAGATAATGGAGCTGCATGTATACGTATAAATCCAGGTAACATAGGATCACTTGATCGAATTAAAGAAGTTATTAATGCAGCAAAAAGTAATAATTGCTCAATAAGAATAGGTGTAAATGCGGGTAGTTTAGAAAAACAAGTCTTAGATCAATATTCAGAACCTAATCCTGAAGCTCTTGTTGAAAGTGCAAAATTAAATATAAAAATCCTCGAAGATAATGATTTTACTAATTTCAAAGTAAGTGTGAAATCCTCAGATATATTTATGTCTATGAAAGCATACACTGAATTAGCAAAAATTTGTGATTATCCATTACATTTAGGTATTACTGAGGCTGGTGGAACACGTACAGGGTCTATTAAGTCTTCAATTGGAATTGGAAATTTGCTTCTTAATGGAATTGGGGATACAATTCGTGTTTCTTTATCTGATGAGCCTGAAGAGGAAGTTAGAGTTGGATTTGAAATTTTAAAAAGCTTAGGACTAAGAAACAGAGGAGTAAAAATTATTTCTTGTCCATCTTGTGCAAGACAGCAGTTTCAAGTTATTGATTTAGTAAAAAAATTAGAAAAAAAATTAGATGATATTTCAACACCTTTGACAGTTTCGATAATTGGCTGCGTAGTTAATGGACCTGGTGAAGCAACTATGACTGACATTGGGATAACCGGTGGAGGAAATGGAACACATATGATCTATTTAAATGGTAAAAAAAATAACGTAGTCAAAAATATTGATCTTGAAAATTATCTTGAAAAACTTATCAGAAAAAAATCAAAAGAAGTTCAATTTGGCAAATAAAATGAAATTACGATCAGTTAGAGGTACACATGATGTTTATGGTGAAGATATTACAAAATATAAACTTATTGAAAATATAGTTAGAAAAAAAGCTGAATTAAATTCTTTTAATAAATTAGAAACACCAATTTTTGAATTTACAGAACTTTTTGCCAAACCACTAGGTGAGCAGTCTGATGTTGTGTTGAAAGAAATGTATACTTTTGAAGACAGAAATCAAGAAAAGCTAACACTTAGACCAGAATATACAACTCCTATGATTAGGGCTGCTATTACTAATAATTTATTGAATGAGCTTCCTTTAAAAATATTTGGTTTAGGGCCTATGTTTAGAAGAGAGAGGCCACAAAAAGGAAGATACAGACAATTTAATCAAATAAATTTTGAAATATTTGGATCAAATGACTTCATGGCTGATTTAGAACTTATAATTATTGGAAATGAAATTCTAGAAACAATTTTGCCAAATTCTAATTTTATTTTAAATCTAAATACTCTTGGTCAAAAAAATAACCTCACCAACTATAAAACTAAACTTGGCAATTACTTTAAGGACAAAAAAGAAAAACTATCTGATGAAAGTAAGGAAAAAATAGAAACTAATCCATTAAGAATTTTAGACTCAAAAAATGAAAAAGATATAATTATTTCTAATGGTGCCCCAACTCTACAAGAATTTATTTCTATAGAAGAGAAAAATCACTTCTCAGATATTAAAAAAGGATTAGATTTTTTAAATATTAAGTATGTAGAAAATAATAAACTTGTTAGAGGATTAGATTATTATTGCAGCACAGTATTTGAATTTAAAACATCAGAATTGGGAAGCCAGGATACAATACTTGGAGGTGGAAGATATGATGGTTTAATTGGTACATTGGGTGGCCCAGATATTCCCGGTGTAGGATGGGCAGCTGGGATAGAGAGGATTGCAATGTTAATGGAACCTAATATTAATAATTTAATCAAAGTTCACATAGCAATTAGTGATAAGAAATATAACTCTCATCTTCAAAAAGTTATGAATATTTTAAGAAAAAATAATATTCATTTTTATTGGAACTATAAATATAATATTAAAAAATCATTGTCTAAGGCAGACTCAAATAATATTAATTATATAATTATAATAGGAGAGGATGAATTTAATAATAATTATTATTCAGTCAGAGATTTAAATACTGGGCAACAATCTCAGTTTAAAGAAAATGAAATTATAAAATATTTAAATGATTAATTTTGACAATCAATTTTCTAAAATTCTAGAAAAATATAAAAATGTAGAAAATACCCTAAATAAAATGGACAATCTAAGTTCTGAAGATCTTATTAAAATGAACAGAGAATATGCAGATCTGAGACCAATTGTTGATAAAATTGAAGAATTTAAAAAAGAACAAAAAGAAATTTTAAATTTGAATGATTTATTAAAAGATACTGATCAAGAGATCAGTAAAATAGCAGATGCAGAATTAAAAGAAAAAAAAAAGGTCATTCAAATTTTAGAAGATGAGTTATTGAAACTGTTAATACCAAAAGATATAAATGACACAAAAAATTCTATATTAGAAATTAGGGCTGGAACTGGAGGTGATGAAGCATCACTATTTGCATCAGATTTACTAAACATGTATCAAAGATATGCAGATATAAATAATTGGAAATTTGAAATTTTATCAATTTCAGAAACTGGGTTAAAAGGAATAAAAGAGGTAGTTTGTAATATTTCTGGATTGAAGGTTTTTTCTAAACTTAAGTTTGAGTCTGGTGTTCACAGAGTTCAAAGAGTTCCAACGACAGAAAGTAGTGGAAGAGTTCACACTTCTGCTGCAACTGTAGCTGTACTTCCAGAAGCTGAAGAAGTTGATATTGATATTGAGGAAAAAGATTTAAGAATAGATGTTTTTCGATCAAGTGGACCTGGTGGACAATCAGTGAACACCACTGATAGTGCTGTAAGAATAACACATATACCGTCAGGAATTGTAGTTTCACAACAAGACGAAAAATCACAACACAAAAATAAAGCTAAAGCGATGAAGATATTAAGATCAAGAATATTAGATAATGAAATACAGCAAAAAAATAAGGAGAGGTCAGAGCAGAGAAAAACACAAGTAGGATCTGGTGACAGATCAGAAAGGATTAGAACTTATAATTTTCCTCAAGGTAGAGTCTCAGATCACAGAATTAATTTAACTTTATACAATTTAACTGAAATTTTAGATGGTAAAATAGATGATTTAATTGATCCTTTAATTGCGGAGGAAGAAACTAAGAAGCTTGCAGGAATCAAACATGATTGAAATAGTTAAAGAAAGTTTAGATAAACTTAAAAAAAAAAAAATTCCTAATCCTGAACTAGATTTAAGAATATTACTTTCTTATGCATCAAAAAAGAATAAAAATATTTTTCTAAATAATATTAATATGACTGATATTGATATTGATAAGTTTAATCTAATATTTACTAAGAGATTGAATGATCAGCCAGTTTCTAAAATTATAAAAAAGAAATCCTTTTGGAAAAGTGATTTTTTTGTTAATTTTGATGTGCTTGATCCTAGACCTGAAACAGAACTAATAGTCGAAGAAACACTAAGAAACTATAAAAATAAAAATCAAAAACTAAAAATTTTGGATATTGGGACTGGCTCTGGTTGCATCTCTATTTCTCTTGCTAAAGAGTTTCCTAAATCAATCGTAACAGCCATTGATATTTCTAAAAAAGCCTTAAAAGTAGCTAAAAAAAATATTACATTAAATAAACTTGATAAACAAATAGAATTAAAACTTTGTGAATTTATTGATTTAAAAGAGAAATATGACATAATTGTTTCAAATCCCCCATATTTATCAGAGAATGATTTTAACAAAACTCAACTAGAAATAAGAAAATATGAACCCAAGATTTCATTAGTAGCCAGTGATGATGGTTTTTATTTTTATAAATTATTTGCAAGAAATATTGAAAAAATAATGAGAGAAAATTCTCACTTTATATTTGAAATAGGGTATAATCAGCTTGAGTCTTGCAGGGCTATATTTAAAAATACCAATTTAAAACTAAAAAAAATATCAAAAGATATACAAAAAATTGACAGAACTCTTACTTTTATTAAGATATAAGTTGAATTTGTCTTAAATGTATATATAGTTAAATTGTTAAATAAATTATTTTAGTTATATTTAAATTATTTAATTAGTTTTTTAATTCATTAAAAACATGATGTATAAAAAAACCAACGGAAGAACGACGTATAAAACTAGCAGAAGGCCAAGTTATAAAAAAACTGGTGGATACCAAAATTATAAAGGTAGAAATAAAGGCAATCTATCCCAACAGTATAATAAATATCTAAAGCTTGCAAAAGAAGCTTTCAGATCTGGTGATAGAATCCAGTCTGAATATTATTACCAATTTATGGACCACTACTATAGATTAATGGTAGAATTAGGTATCAATATTGAGGAAAATACTCAAAATAATGATGTTAATCAATCTAGCTCTGATGAAACACTTTCTGAAAATACGAGCTCTGAAGAAAACTTAGAGTCTAAGACAGAGGATCAATCAATTGAAACAATACCTTTTATTGCTGAAGAATCTAAAACAAGGAAATCAAAAATATCTGAATAATTTATTCGTATAATTGATTTAGATGATCCGCAAATATCCTTTTTGCTTCTTTTTGAAATTTAGAAAGCTCTTCACCTTTAAGAACTTTACCTGATGGTAATTTAAGTTTTAGAGGATTAATTTGTTTATTTTGAAAAATAATTTCGTAATGTAAGTGAGGCCCTGTTGACCTTCCTGTACTGCCAACATATCCAATAATTTCACCTTGATTTACTCTCTTTCCTTTTGAAAGTCCCTTTTTAAATCCTGACATATGACCGTACGCAGTTTTATATTCATTATTATGTCTTATTCTAATGTAATTTCCATATCCCCCATTCTTTCCTATGAATTCAACTACACCATTTCCACCAGCAAATATAGGTGTTCCGGTAGGAGCTGCAAAATCTACACCTTTATGCATTTTGTTATATCCTAAAATTGGATGTTTTCTCATCCCAAAGTTTGATGATAATCTTGCACCATCTAAAGGAGTTTTGAGAAGAGATTTTTTTACATTTTTTCCATCTTTATTAAAATAATCAACAAAACCATCACTAGTCAAAAATTTAAAGTACTCTAGCTGCTTTCCTTCAATACTTATTAATGCATATATAATATCCTTATACTCCAATTTATCATTGTCAATAATTTGATTAAATTCATATGAAACAGAAACTTGTGTATTTTTTTTTATATCTCTTTGAAAATCTAAATCAAAACTGAATAATTTAATTATTTTAATTAAAATTTCTTGAGGTAAATTATTTTTTAATCCATCTGCGTACAAGGATTCCTTTATTTTAAATTCGTATGAAGCTTGATCAAAAATTTTTTCTAAATTTTTTTTCTCAACGAATATAGAATCAGTTATATTTATTAATAATACCGTATCAATATCTATATTTAATTCTATTTTTTTTATATTCTTATCAATATCACTAAATAATAATATTTTATCATTAATTTTAAGCTTTCTAAGATTATAATATTTACTAATTTTATTAATTATTTCAAAAGTTTTGTCTTCGGGTATGTTGTAATTTTTAAGAATTGATAAAAATGTATC
>MDTG01443708.1_pt1 | contig 21084 bp, 21 predicted proteins | sample 811421 | NCBI WGS metagenome assembly MDTG01 (sample SAMN05326645, study PRJNA326480) | marine metagenome | isolation source: seawater | place: Pacific Ocean: South East | collected 2011
ATGAATTGCCTGTTTGAGTTACTGTTAGAGTATAATCTCCACTAGGATATGGGATAGTCCCCATATTCCCATTCTCTTTTGCATTCTGGCCCCATTGACGTCCTAGAACTGATGTAGATTGATGATCACGCAGAGTTAGCGAACCACTACTTGGACCTCCGCCCATCTCTGCATCCAACCAGTAAATCATTTCATCATAAGGTCCCTGACTAGGATGGTCACTAACAAAGAAAGAATCTGTTATTTCTACATCGGGTGCGCCGGATTCGTGATTCCATACTTCTGAGAATATATCTCCAGCCCGTATGAACCATACTTGTCCTGAATGCTCGGAGCCTGTTCCTGAGAGGACCATTCGTAGTAATTGATTCCCTGTTGAATCATACCATGTCAATGAACCTATGAAACCAGACCAACCATCGTAGGTGTATGACATCGTATGCCCATTTGTAGATGTGGCAGAAAATGTGGCTTTCCCATTACTCACGCCAATAATTTCAGTTGACCAGTCAATGCCGAATAGTGTGAAGGACCAGGATTTCCCAGAAACAAGTGGGAAATTCAAAACTGATTGTGGTTGCCCATTTTCATAGGCTGAAAGGTTGTCATGAGTTATCCTACCCAAGAATGGATTATGATTGAGAACTGCGTGTCTACGAGCCTCTCTTTCGCTAGAAATCCCCAACATGTATGCTGTGTTCTCCTCTGCATCATCCTCAGCCACAACAAGTCTAGCAGAGTCATCTTCCCATTCAGGAGTTGAGAATGTGTAAAGCCACCATTGTCCAATCTCCCATTCGGCAGGTTCCGAGAGATCTGGAACATCTTGGCCTTGCTGAGTAGAATCACCGCTGTTAAGGCAACCGGCAAAACAGATGCTGAGCATCAGCAAAGCCATCAGAGGTGCACGCATATGGGCCCCTCGTAGTGATTCAAACTTGAAAGTTCTCAAAGTGAACCGAGTTTACCATTGACACTGAGCATACCAGCAATAACTACGCTCACAATGCTCATCAACTTGATCAGAATATTCAGTGATGGACCACTTGTATCCTTGAAAGGATCACCAATTGTATCTCCCACTACTGCGGCACCATGGGCTGAATCGCCCTTTTCAGCACCTTCAATCTCACCCTGCTCAATTGCTTTCTTTGCATTATCCCAAGCACCACCGGCATTTGCCATAAACAAAGCCATGAGTACGCCTGTTGCAGTTGCGCCGGCAAGCGTACCACCTAATGCTGCACTACCTAGAAGTATGCCAATAGCAACTGGTGCGCATACTGCGACTACTCCAGGCATTATCATTTCTCGTAGTGCTGCTTTGGTTGAAATATCTACACAGGTTGCACTGTCTGGTTCGACACCTTCGCGCCCTTCTAAAAGACCATCTATTTCTCGGAATTGGCGACGGATTTCGGTAATCATATCTTCCGCTGCACGCCCGACTGATTTCATCGTCATTGCAGCAACTACGAATGGTAGTGCAGCACCAATGAATAGACCAATGACAACCATTGGTTCTGTTAGACTCAGATCTGCTGCCTCTAGGCCTGCACTGGTCTTGAAAGCCGCAAATAGTGCAAGAGCAGTCAATGCCGCACTACCAATTGCGAAACCCTTTCCGATTGCAGCAGTTGTGTTCCCAATCGAATCTAGACCATCTGTGATATCCCGGACTTCCTTTCCAAGACCCGACATTTCTGCAATTCCACCAGCGTTATCTGCAACGGGTCCATATGCATCAACTGTCATAGTGACTCCAACTGTACCTAGCATACCCATTGCAGCCATTGCAATTCCATAGAGGCCTGCGTCTCCACCACCCATCACTTGATTGGCACCAAAGATACCCGCGGCCATTAGCAATACTGGGAGTAAAACAGACTGCATCCCTACTGCAAGTCCTGCAATTGCATTTGTTGCGCTACCAGTTTTACTAGCTTCGCCAATATATGGAATTGCTTTGACTTTGATTCCAAATACGTCTTCAATACCCGTGTAATATTCGGTTACAAGACCAATTAGGATACCAACGATTGAACCTATTGCGACGGCTTGAATCACTGTTGTATCAAGGCCGAGTTCTTGGAGAGCAAAATACCCACCTGCAATAAATAATCCAGCCCCAATGAATGTTGTATTACGTAATGCGGCTCCAGCATCCATATTCTTCATTGCTGAAATCGAGAATACACCAATTATTGAAGCAAGGTAACCAACGATTGCCAATACAATTGGTATCATTAGGTAATCATCACCCAAGGTATCAGTATTTGCTGCTGCAATAACCATAGCTGCAATTATGCTTCCAACAAATGATTCGAATATATCCGCACCCATTCCAGCAACATCACCAACATTGTCTCCTACATTGTCCGCAATAACTCCTGGGTTGCGTGGGTCGTCCTCAGGAATCCCCGCTTCGACCTTGCCGACAAGATCAGCGCCGACATCCGCAGCCTTGGTGTATATTCCTCCACCCACACGTGCAAATAGTGCAATTGAAGATGCGCCCATTCCAAATCCAGCGATATTTGACACTGTCAAGAAATCTGTTTCAGTGAAATAGTACATCAATGATATACCTGCAAGACCCAATCCTCCAACTGCAAGACCCATGACAGCGCCCCCGTTGTAGGAAGTTTCGAGTGCCATTGCTTGGCCTCTCTTTTGGTGCTCCCCTTTGGGTTGAGAACCCTCGGATGGTAGAGCGAGGCCATCTGCGGCGGCCTGAGCAGTTCTACCATTTGCACTAGTTGCCGAACGCATGCCAGAATATCCAGCAGCAACACTACATAGCGCACCAATGATGAATGCAATCATTGTGTGCAAACCAAGACCATTATCCTCGCCACCAACGAACAAAACCGCTGCCACAGCGATGATAAACATGCTTAGCATTCTGTACTCAGCGTACAGGAATGCCATTGCACCATCTTGAATTCGCTGAGTGATTTTAGCCACCGTTTCATCCTTTATTTCAATCGAGTCTACTTTTTTGTATAGAGTGAAGGCAATAATAAGTCCGAAAAGACCTGCCCCCATTCCAATCATTCCAATCTGTTCTCCGTCCATGGACACACCTCTGGTTGGCCGCCCGACCGACGCCTCCCATATAATCTCAAGGGAAGCGAATATGGCCCTATAGGGCCATTAGAAAGGCTATGATTGGCCGCCGCCAAGGTCAATTTTTGCCGGGGGGCACTTGATTGGCAAATGCGGCTAGTAGAGCGTCACCATCGTGATCTCGTTGAAACGCGAGTAATTCCTCCTCATTGATATGTCCTAGCCGGAATGAGCGCTCTATCCTGGCTCGTGAGGCTTCGGGATGAAATTGAACTCCCCAAACCTGCTTTCCTTCTAGTCTGAAAGCAGCATACCCGCAATGACCAGCACTAGAAATATGCATGGCTCCACTAGGCAACTCTGTGACATGATCTTGATGGGTAAATAACCCGACTTGACAAACGCCCACAACTGGATCAGTAGAATGGTGGAGTAAATCGGAGACTATGTCTGTGTAATTCTCAGCTCGAGTGACATCGCCCCCTAGTGCTTTAGCAAGTAGTTGGTGGCCGAAACAAATTCCTAGGGTCGGGATATTTTCAACTACAGCCCACCTAAGTAGCTCAGCGCATCCATCCATCCAAGGTTCCCACATGGATACATTTCTTCGACTCCCTGAGCAAACTATAGCATCTGGTCGTAATTCTTGAAACGTATCTTTCGATGGCATCTTAATTCTCCGCAGATGGATTTTACCTGCATCAAATATCTCAGTATGCTCGGTCCAAAACGGATATTCATCATCCCATCGCGGGACATCACTTTCTTTTAGAGGAAAGCAGCCTTCTGCACGAGAATCTTCAGCCTCCATTTGTGGTGTTAAAAGAAGGCATTCGACTACGTCAGAATTGTTCAAAAATGGCCTAAGCACCTCAATATTTCCACCATGGCCAAATTCGGCTCTTTCGACCAGCAAATCGAATAGAACAATTCGGACCATGTGGCATGGAAATAGGCGTGGGTTCAAATCCCTTCGCATATACCGCTATTGCCATGGGTGAGGTTGATCGCCAACTAATTCTTGAGAATGTTGGGCCTGTACAAGCCGTTCTTGACGCACATGACGGGGTCGTGAATGTAATCGATACAACTGATGGAATAATCATGATTGGATTGGAGGGAGGATGTACTGGCTGTAGCAGTACACCAATGACTGCGATGCAAATATACTACGCATTGATGAAGTTAGATGATGTGAATGATGTGGTATTTGTCAATGGTGAATTACCAGAATATATGCGGTCATTCATTGATGATAAACTCAAATCTGAGGAGTGAAGTTCTTGCGAAGTACAGCGTATGCTGTAATCTTGTTACTCCTGCTTTCACCAGTGGTGAATGCGGAAGATAGTGATGGAGACGGCTTTGCTGATCCAACATCTGAATACTCCGTATGGGATGGTGCGGATGCTTTTCCAAACAATCCCGATATTCACGAACCCGTCTTTTCAAGTGGTTGTGACCCTCCTGTCGCAACATTAGATTTAGATGAACCAATTACTTTCACATGCACGGTTGGGAATGAGGGACCAGTTGGCCTTCGAGTGATGATTGATGTCCAGGACGATATTCATCTATCGAATGAATTTGATGCAGAATATTTTGATATCCCTCCATCGCAATCACTTGAATTAAGTGTGACAATGATTGGCCTATCAGAAGGAATTGCAACTGCACATCTTCGAGTTTTTGCACGTTCTAATGCCTCGGCGAGTCACATGGTTGATCTGCCTATTGAGGTCACTGGAGAACAATGGACGAGTGTAAATACAGAAGGCAATTCAAATTCTCCACCTGATGTGTCTTTCATCGGTAAATCCCTTGACTTGATGGCGAATTGGTTAACAGAAAAAACTGGATTTACCATCGAAAGGACGCATGCTGGTGGGCTGATTCTATTGGCAACTATTGCAATAGTTGGGGTGGTTCGAATAACTAGGGCAAGGCGTATCTGGGCACAGAATATGTTGCTCAAATCCAAAAGTGACCAATTGTCTGAAGCGCGATTTGATGAACTAAGAAAAGTTAAGCAGCATGAACATCATGTGGACGATACTATTCCAGATAGCCCAAATTTCGTCATTCGAAAGAGGTGAAACTAATCACCATCTTGACTTTTTTTTCTTACTTGATGAGGATTCATACCTTGTGATATATTTCGGCCTTTGATATTCAATCTAGCCAATAATGCGAAAGCTATACACAAAACTGCTAGAGGTTTTGGAAGATACGTGGAACCCCAGATACTACCACCACTCAAATCTAGATAAATCAGGGACGCAGTTGCACAAATCGCTAGAATTGTCATCGCCCACTGGGCTCTATTTTCAGATTCGTCAGTTCGAGAGAAACTGGCTATTAGAATCCACACCATGAGCATTGAACCACAAAGAATCTGACTCAACGTTTCTGCGATTGGCATGTATTGCCGAGTAGGCGGGGGCTCTTCAGCCTGTGCCAAGAGTCAAGAACGTCCGATTACTCAAGGTCAGTATGGTGAAGGTCGCAGGCTGGAGTCTACCGAGGCCACGACGTAGTGGACCACCATATTACTCAAAGTCAAATGTTGTTTCAGTAATCGAACAAATTGCGGTCTTACTTGAGCTGAAAGGTGCCAACCCATTTCGATTCAGATCATATCAGAATGCTGCAAGGACTCTTGGCAGTCTAGAGGAAGACCTCTGGGCCGTAACTAGTGAAGGGCGATTAACTGATATCAAGGGCATCGGAAAAGGCATGGCCAGCCTGATTACTGAAGCAATGGAAATGGGAACATGGGGCGACATGGGTGAACTGTATACGAGTGTCCCGCCAGGACTAATTGAGATGCTCGCAATCCCCGGGCTTGGTCCAAAAAGAATCAAACAATTCTATGACGAACTCGGTATCGAATCAGTTCAACAATTGAAGGTTGCAGCGGAAAATGGCGAGTTGCAGGATTTGGATAGGATGGGTGAGAAGTCTGAGCGCAAAGTTCTCGACGGCATAGAATTGCTAAGTAGATTCGCTGGGCGAAGGCGATTGGATGTTGGAATCCTATACGGCCAAGCCCTTGAAACAAGAATTTCCGAAATGGAGGGTGTACAAAGGGCTCAATTGGCAGGTTCTGCTCGCCGTAGGAAGGAAACAATCGGAGATTTGGATATTGTTGCAGCTGTAGAACCCGAAGATGTGAAAGCTGTTTCCGAGCAGATTCTGGGCCTACAGGGGATAGCAGATGTGAAAGGTGCTGGCTCTTCCAAAATAAGCATAATATTGGATACTGAATTTTTCTCAGAGGAAATCATTGACCAGGGCATGGATGGTGGAGTTTTGGAAGCCCTCGGAGGCGAAGCATACGAGAAAATGGCATCAAGCACAACCATTGATGCACAAATCCGTTTGGTACCACCACATGTATTCGCATTTACATTGGCCTATTTTACTGGTTCAAAAGAACACAATGTGAGAATGCGGCAACGGGCACTTGATCGAGGCTTACGCCTCAATGAGTTTGGTCTATTTCCTGTTGATAAAGTGGGAGATTTGAAAGGACTAGAAGCAGCTAAATTTTCTTTACCGGCCCAGGATGAAAATGACATTTATTCACATCTTGGTTTGCAATGGGTACCACCGGAATTGCGCGAAGATTCTGGAGAAATGGAACAAGCCGATAACGGAAAATTGCCAGAACTAATTATTCCATCAATGCTCAAAGGAGCATTCCACAACCACACCACTTCTTCAGATGGAACGGCCAGTTTACGGCAGATGGCCGAAGCAGCACAAGAAATGGGATGGGAGTATCTTGGTATTTCAGACCACAGCCAAATTCTTCAGGTAGCAAATGGGTTAAGTCCAGAACAACTTTTTGCACAATCGCAGGATGTGAAAGCACTGAATGAAGAGTGGGCTGATGCAGGTATTGATTTCAGATTATTCCATGGTAATGAATGTGATATCCTACCAGATGGAAGTTTAGATTTCACAAGCGAGGTACGGAGTGTACTTGACCACGTAGTAGGAAGTGTCCACCAAATTTCAACGTGGATGAAGCGTGATGAAAATGAAAATACTGAAATTTTAATCCGCGCAATTGAAGATCCTACATTCACTATTCTAGGACACCCGACCGGTAGAATACTTGGTGGCCGCGATGGGTTCGAAGTCGATATGCACGCCGTGCTAAGAAGAATGGGTGAACTGAATGCCGAGGGGGCACTCAAAGTTGTCGAGATTAATGCCAGTCCTTACCGCTTAGATCTGGACTGGAGGTTCTGCAAATATGCAAAGGAACAAGGGGTTCCTGTTGCAATTAATCCAGATGCACATAGTACACAAGGACTGAAAGATGTATGGTATGGGACCCAAATTGCGAGGAAGGGTTGGCTCGAGAAAGACGATGTTTTGAATTGTCGAAGTGGGGAAGAAATAGAAAATTTACTTTGGTGATTTTATGCGCGCACTAGTTATAGCCATGGCTCTGAGAATATTCTTACTCTTCATAGCATCATTCTTGCTCTTGATTCTATGGTTTGGAACCGGCGCAGAACGCTCTCCAATCGGATTACTAATCGGGATGACCATCGCAGGTCTTGCTGGTCTTTGGTGGTTTGAATTACAAATCCAGAAAGCACTCAAATTGGCAGCAGGTGAATGACATGGGATTGGGTAGAGCGTTATTCTTTGGTTTTGTTGCAATGTTTCCAGGTGCAATACTTGCGCTATTTGGATGGCTCATAATTGGCAGCCCAGATACTTGGGAAAGTAGTCAATACCTGGTTTGTTATGGCCCCTTTTTCGGCTCTATATTTGTTGGTTTTTGGTTAGGGAATAAGAACCAAACCGATGTGGAGTTGGAATAATGAAACGTGCTGAAAAAGCAGAAAAAATTGGACAAATTCTTGACCAATTGTATCCCACTACACCAATTCCTTTGGATCATTCGGATGCATATACACTGCTAGTTGCGGTAATGCTCTCTGCCCAAACCACAGACAAGAAAGTCAACCAAGTAACGCCATTCCTTTTTGAGCAAGCAAGTACGCCTGAAGAAATGGCTAACCTGGAAGTTGCACAAATTCAGAACCTGATTCGAGAAATTGGACTCGCACCAACCAAGGCGAAGAATTTGAAAAAGATGGCACTGCAATTGATAGAAGGGGGAGGCGTAAAACCGGATTGGGATTACTTGGAAAGTTTAGCTGGTGTAGGTCACAAAACGGCAAGTGTTGTAATGGCACAATGGTATGGGATCCCTGCTTTTCCTGTAGACACTCACATACATCGGCTTGCTGCAAGGTGGGGCTTGTCAAAAGCGCGTAATGTTGAGATGACGGAACGTGATTTGAAGTCATTGTGGCCAGAGGATACATGGAACAAAAGACATCTGCAGATTATATTCTTTGGACGTGAATACTGCCCTGCACGTAATCATGACCTTGAACAATGCTTAATCTGCTCGTGGGCTGCATCAAAGAAAAGAATCCATGAGGAGATGAGGGGCTAAAATGGATGTTTTCGTTGGCCGTATATCCTCATCTGGATTCGATAGTGGAGATCGAATTGTTATTGGTGACTGGACGAAATCTCCTATGGGGTCATTTACAAACATCATGTGGGCAAAACCAAATGGGGCAAGGGTACTTCTGAGCCCATCGGAAAAGCATGCTGAATATGTGTCTTCATTATATGAATTTGAAGAAGTACATGTGGTCCCAATCCAAGTAAAAAGAGGGAAGCGAACTATCCTTGTTGAAGCTGGTGACCTGATTGTTGAAATGAAATGGAAAAGGGGTTTCTATTTGCCTATACGAAGACCATTGTGGTTTATTTCAACAGTAGAACAATCGTTTGCGAAATTGTTTTTCGGAACGAAGACTCATGGCAAAACAAAGAATGGTCTGAAAGAATGGTATTGTATCCAAAGTTTAGCTAAAATCAGTTATTCTTCTGCAGAAAAGAGTGGCATGAATTTTGGAGACTCTGCACGCTTTGAAACAACAGCATGTTTTGGATTCAGTGAACCACCAAAACGGCCCTCTTCGGTACAAGTTCGTTCAATTATAGAGAACCCTGACCAACGGGGGGTTTGAATGCAGGAGACCCCTCCTAGTGCCATGGACGAAACTGTCACACTGATTGTTGGAGGTGAAGCGCCGCATTTTTCGGCAGAAGATGGAAGTGGAAAAATCTGGGATCTTAACTCACTTTTGAGCGATGGCAAACGCGTAGTCTTGTACTTCTATCCAAAAGATTCAACGCCAGGTTGCACAACACAGGCATGTGATTTCAGAGACAATATGGGCCAGCTAAATTCTGAAGACGTTGTGGTATTGGGTGTTTCGAAAGACAGCGCGAAATCCCATGAAAAATTTTCTTCAAAAAACGATTTGAACTTTCCTCTTCTTGTCGATACCGAGGGTGAAATATTAGAGAAATATGGAGTTTGGAGGGAGAAGAAGAATTACGGAAAAGTGTACATGGGAATTGCTCGATCAACTTTTGTTATCGAATCTAATGGGACTCTTTCACTTGCGAAGTACGGTGTGAAAGCCAAAGGTCATGTTGGCCGAATCATGCTTCATCTCGGTTTGGAGTGATGAAATGAAAAGCCAGCGAATGGAACTCTCCGGGGATTCTGTCGCTTGGGATCCATGCTATATCGGCGAAGGAGCGAATATAGGATTGCGGGTGAGCATCGGTTGCTTGGCCCATATAGGCAGAGATGTGACGATTGGAACAGGTACTAGGGTACAGGGTGGCGCATATGTTGCCGATAATACTCAAATTGGGGAGAGATGTTTCATTGGCCCTAATGCCACCATACTCAATGATAGATACCCTCCCTCTGGTGATTCAACCAAATGGGAGAAGGTGAGTATTGAAGACGGTGCAGTGATTGGTGGAGGTGCAACGATTCTACCAGGTATCAACGTTGGTCAGAATGCAGTGGTTGCAGCAGGTGCAGTCCTCACAAAGGACATACCTGCTGATGAAGTGTGGGTTGGTAACCCTGCAAGGTACCATATGACACGAAATGCATACGAGGAGGCAAGAAAATGAGCAAAGATGCCATCTGTGATTTTCTCCGCCGTTGTGTTCTTTATGCGGATTCTAGCATCAATCGAAAAAAGGATCGCGGAGTCGATAATTCTGAAATCAAACGTTGGGAAGCTTACCGTGATTTTACTGCCTATGCTCTATCTGAAGTAGAGAGAGGAGAATTGGATGACTGGTTCGAGGTTGATGGGGAAGCCGAACGTATGCGTACAACATTCATTGGGAAGCCGATGAATGAGCAAAGGAAGAATATTGATATCGATTCACTCGAGCATGCTGAAAGAGCGGCCTGGCTATCTACACTAATTGCACCGAGGCCTGTTCTGCTATTGTCCACGACAAATTCCGAGGGGGTAGCAAACCTTTGTCCTGTATCAAGTGTTTCGGTTTTGGCGAATACACCGCCTTTGCTTGGAATATCACTAAGCCAAGATCGCAATGGTCGGCCAAGGGACACACTGAACAATATTCAACAGGGTTCCAAAGTAAGTGCAATGGTTCTACCTGGAACTTGGGATTCAGCATCACTGGTTAATGAAACAGCAACGCCGCTGCCGCCTGAGAGAAGTGAATGGAAGGGGTTAGAAGATCCTGTTGATTCTCCAAATGATTATCCACCACATCATCCGATATCTGCTGCAGTCTTAGAGTGTGAATCCGTTGAGTTGCATCCATTGCCGGAATCAGTAGCAACTCTGGTCATTCTGAGAGTTAAGAACATTCTTCGCCCAGATATTGGAGATACATGGGCTATGCCACCTGATGCAGAAACATGGAGACCGTTGTTGACACAATTTGGATGGGATAGATTGACCAGTGGACCAGATGGAGCCGCTTGGGCATTTGAAGTTCGTAGTCACAAGGACTAATCAAGAATCGAATTTCCACCTAAATCGTGAGTTTCAGTATCTACGCGTGAGCCTCTACCTGGAACCAACAATAATCGGTTATTGTCCTCCAAGGAAAAAACAGGTAAACCATTGTAATTAGCCATCTCTTGAACTTGCCGGGACAGAGCGCTACGTTGGCTATCCATATGTGCCAAACTACTCAAATCAATAATACAGATGTCTCCCTGCAAAAGGCGCATGGACATTGGTTCTAATGGTAACCGATGCATTTCATCTGGCCGGATATAGCGAAGGCCACGGTTGGGTAAACCGTGCATTCTTGCAGACCATTCAAGCCAACGTTTTGAACCAAGGTCGTGGAATGTTAAGTCTCGAACAGGCTTGCGATTAACCTTGCGTATTGGAGGAGGTATGTGGATAGGTTCTCCTTCAATAATTTCAGCATCTGGTGTATCTTCAGGCAATTCTGATTGCTGTGCACCGGGTAATTTGGGCAAGCCGAACAGATCGTATATTCGCCGCCGCATGTGATGTGCTCAGAAGTCAAGGTCCAAGTCATCTTCGGCTGGATTTATCGGTAAAGTGTCATTAGTGATATTTGGTAATGAAGCGGTTTCCTGCACAGTAGTTGGCTGGGGCTGTTGACTGGCTTGCTGTTCCAGCCATTGTGCACCATAGTGATTCCACTGTTCCATTGTCCAGCCAGGAGGTAGGCCCTCTACAGGTACAGGTGGTGCACCGGGGGCAACCGTCTGTACTGGAGCCGCTGCTGGAGCTTCGAACATATTTGACGCAGGAGCAGCCATCGGCAATTCAGGTTCTGTAGCCATCTCCATTGAAGGCAACTGATCCCAACTATCTCCATCATCATCCCTTCCACGAATTGACGTCAGAGCAAGTACGCCCAGTAAACCAGCTAGTACAAGTCCCAGAATTATTACAACTGTCGAAACAAGTCCACCTCCGCCAATGAATCCAAAGAAACCACCCTCTTCTTCCATGACTACAATTGTATAATCCTTAGTGGAAGTTTCAGATTCATCCGAGACCATTAGGCGAATTCCTCTTTCACCCGGTTCATCGAATACTACCCAGATTTCCATTCCCACCTCATCGATGTCATTCATAGGGTCGGTGTCGCCGTCAGAATCAACACTGGTATCTAGGTCCCATCGATACACTAGATTCGGTTTGTCTGTTGCATCATCTGTCGAGAGATTTCCTGAAAGGCCAACATTTTCTCCGGCACTTGGCCCAACTTTGCTAACCCAAATCTCTGCATTCGGTGCTTGATTGCGTACCGTGAATTCAACTACTTGTGAAGCGCGTTCTCCATCATCATCAGTTACATGGAAAATGGTCTGGTAATTTCCTGCCTCTGACCACCTATGGTTGATAGTTGGTCCAGTAACATCACAGTCATCGTCTGAACTTCCATCTTGATCAAGATTGATGAATGGATCTAAATCCCAACAAGCGACCAATGTATCCATATCACTAGATGTGTCGCTGTATTCTGCTGTGAACAAAGTTCGTTGGTCTTCCCGTAGAGGCAATGGGTCTTCAGAGATTTCAATAATTGGAGCCACATTGTGAACCCATACCCAACCACTAACTGTCCCACTGCTTTCGCCATCATCATCGAATGCTTGCATTGCTATGACATGGGGTCCATTAGTATCCCAACTAACTGGTACAACTGATTCAGGTCCATCGGTGGTTTCAAACCAAGTTGGGTCGACATCCAAATCTGGTTGCCATTCATAACGGAGTGTGGGCATATCATTGGGTGAATCATCTACAAAACCAAGTAACTCAAGTTCTTGATCTTCATCTACATGCCATACTTGCATGTTGTTTGGTGGAAGTATTTCTCCAGTCTGTACATCACGTAATGACATTGACCCATTGTATGGTGCGATATTTGTAACTGTAATACTGAGTGTTTCTGTTGTAACCTCAAAATCGTCATCTACTGCTCTGAAAGACATTGTAAAAATTCCTTCAACCTCAGGGACCACAGTACATGCTTGTGTAATCAGACCTTGGGAACAAGTGTATGGTTGCCCATTGGGTGCGTCAGGAGGCATCCATAACATATCGATAGGAGCCTCGGGAGTCATCGTGTCAATATCACTACTATCTTGAGCATTGAAAGTTACTGCTTCTCCAACTTCTACACTAGTTTCACTGACTGCTAGATTAACTGAAGGAGCCCTGTTATTGATTACAACAAGAATTGAATTTCTTGAAACATCTCCTTCGTCATCTAGCACAGTTAAATCAACTACGTATTCACCATCATTGTGCCATTCTGTTTCAATCATACAGGTATTCGTCGGGTATGTTTGAGTGCTTCCATTAGAGAGTTCTACTTCGAATATACAAGTTATCGAACCTCCATCTTCATCTTCTGATTCAGAAGCGTCAATAACAACATTGTCGAACGTCATCTTTGGAATAATATTGGCAATTTCTGCACTGGGCAATCTTCCAACGAACATTGAGAAGGAACCTTGGTTATTACTTCGATTCAAATCTGCTGTTACTGTTTGAGACGGGTCTACCATGAACTGAATAGCAACATTTCCAATTGCCTGTGTTGTAGGAACTGTCCAAGATACGTCTACAGCAAATACACCGAGTGCTGACAAGGATGGGACGTTGACTTGGCTGGTAGAACCGTCTGGAGCTTGTATCTCAAGAGTGGTTGCTGGTGCTGTAAGGATGCCCTTATTCTGTACAGGCACACTGAACAATAGTTCATCACCAGGGATCGCATTGTAACCCGTCAGAGAATTCAGAATCATGGTATCGTCACCACGTGTTCTTGAAACAGATACTGCATTGGAAAGAGCAGCCAAATCCACTTCTACGAGGTTCTCATCTAGAGTTATGGTCGATACTCCTATTTCTTCAGTGGAGGGGATCCAAGCGATAACCCCGTGGCTTGCATATTCGAAATTGGTTGGAGATGCGTCCAATTCATGACCTGTGTCGAACATGACATAGGCACTCCCATTTGCTGCAGTTGTAACTGTGCGTATATCCTCTTCAATTTCATATCTAAATTCGATGGGTTGATTGGCCACTGGTTGTCCATTGGCAGTTGAGGCGTTCAGCCAAACCCCTAAACTTGCATCCAAAGGCCATGCTGGGAAGGATAAATCAACATCAATAACATGTACTCGCGAAACCGGATTATATTGTCTAAGACGGAAATCGATATCTGCTCCAAGGTCAATGGTCTGATGCCACCATGCATCGTTATTTCCATTTGGACACCACCATCGATATCCTGAAATTTCTCCTGAAGATGCATTGTAAGAAGTGACATTGTATGCACTTGAGCATCCCGAATAGGCAACACTAGGATTGCCTACACTAACCACTTCAAATCTTTCAGTTGCTTGCTCTTGTGTGTCATCAGGAATTGGGAATAGATCTTGGAATACTTCGCCGCTCCAAGTTGTTGTTGTGGTCGTTTCAGTATCCCATACCTCACCCACACCAAGTGGGAAGTCATAGATTTCCTTGGGTGGAGAATAAGCAGTTAGGATTGTTAGGGTGGCCAAATCAATTCGTGGATAAATTAAGCCTGCTAATCCACCAATATTCTCCATATCTACATCCAATGTCATTTCGAGTGATATGGTTCCTAAATCTGAGGCTCTAATTATTTCATTCAATTCAAAATCTACTTCTAAATCCCCGGCGATATTGAACCCCTCGTAAGGAATTGAGGCGCCACCTGTAAATTGGCCTGAAGACTCTCTTTCATAGACCAAAGTAGACACATTATCTATTGTTTCAAGGTCTATATCTGTCACTTCCATCTGTAATTGCCCAGTGAGGATATCTACGCTCGCACCAGTGATTCCACCGCTTGCCAGTAAACCAGCAACGTCGAATTCTGAGTCGTAAATCCATTCATCTCCGACCCTCCAATCGACTACGTCGACTAAATTTGTACTACGTGATGAAAGTAATTCAATACTTGAATCTTGTAACTCCTCGGTATTGTTTACATGAAAAATCGGCAATAAAATCGAACCGATTAGAATCAAAATCAGGCTGGTCGGAAGAAGGCGCTTATGGTCACCCATAGGGTGACCAGAAAGAACACCCCTATTCAATTGAGCGCTATACGGGATATGGAAATTAGTGTTGTTATCCACATCCAATAGAACATCACTTGTCTTGTCAAATGGGTCGATGGCCTCCAACCAATTAGAGCCTCAGTCATTTCTTTGACAAACCACCCTTCTTCATGTTCCTCAATATGTTCGTTTCCTAAAATCAGGTGCTCCCAAGTGGTGAAAATACATGTTCGATTATTGAGGCGCCAGTGCAAACGAGTCAATGGAGTTAATATCGCATGAGTAACCCATGCAGTCAACCAAGGAAGTGACCATCCAAACATCAGAAAAAGCATCACTAGTAAATGGGAAAAACGTACCAATTTCGCACAGAAGAAACGCCACATTTTTTCACCAAGGTAGATGATCGCCTAGGTATAGTCGAAGGAAACACAGAGCCAAACCCATGTAGGATAGACCCCACCCCATATTGGCAGCTGTTCGATCACTCATGTGCCAGCCAATAAGGGCACCCATTCGCTGAATGAAACCACCTTGCTCCCTCGTGCCGGCTTGGGGGTGACCTCGTAGTTTCATTTCGATTGTCGTAAGTATACAAACATCTGCAGTCATCCAGTGCACAAGCATTGTTGGAATAAAGAATAATCCAAACCACCATGCCTCTGGCCAAGGAAGCAACCAACCCCAAGGAACGAAGAAAGTCACTCCTACGTGTACAAAGTACACCACTTTGGCTAACGCCAGTCTGATTTGACCGACGTCGTCGGTCACATCACCACCTCAGAGTAAGTCAGCGAGTTCGTCTTGGATAATCTCAACAGCTTCTAGAATCTCATCCTTGTGTCTCGCACCTGTGATAACCATCTTTCCACTACCGAATATCAGACAAACAACCTTTGGATAATCAAGGCGGTAAATCAATCCAGGGAACTGCTCTGGCTCGTATTCTACCTTATCGAATGGCAGATGGAAAGTAAGGTGATTGAGATTCAATTTCCTTGGTTCTCCAGCTTGAGGCTCTCCTGTCCACTTGTCTTTCCCATCATAGTCTTCAGGATAGTGCAAAGCATATGTTGCAACCATATTCTGAACTTCAATTTGAACGTCACTTAATTCCCAAGTTTCGATGCCTGCTGCACGGAGATCTGCAATCATTCTCTCGATACCTGTGTGGATGTTATCTTCGTTCTTTCCACCAGTACAAACTGCACGGCCAGAGCGGAACATGAGGATTGCCAATTTAGGATCTACTACTCGGTAAACTACACCCGGGAATTGTTCGGGCTCATACTCGCAATTCAACTGGATTGCGATATCTGGAAGATTCAACTCTTCTGCCACTCGGGTCGATGCTACTACATTCACTACTGTAAGGCGGTCTTCGTCACTTGTTGCCATAGTGCGCCGTCCTTAAACCCCTATATAAACCAGTAGTCGGGACCATTTATAATTGGAATTTCCTTTGAAGGGCCTCAGTCGCTCGTTTTTACATCAACGCCAGGGGCACCTAATCTAGAGGTTATAGTATGCCCTCCTACCATTTCGATGGCCTCTGCAGTTCTTCGTGGTTCTTGGGTTAATGCAATCATGCAACCTCCCCCTCCTGCACCAGTCATTTTAGCACCCAAACTGGTTGGTAATGCGGCCTCCACCATCCTGTCTAAATCTGAATCAGATACACCGATTCCCTGCAATAGTCGGTGACATTCATTCATTGCGATTCCAACTGCCTGCAGATTGCCAAGAGATAGTGCTGTTGCTCCGGCTCGAGTTACATTTCCAATACGTTCGATGTCCTCCATCTTCTCAGGCTGTCTCTTTAGAAGATCTGCTACCTTTGCAACCATTTGAGAAGTGGGACCGGGGCGTCCTGTAAAACCAATCACTAGACTGGCTTCTTGGAGCGATTGAGGCAAAGAAACACTGTGAATTTCCCATGTTCTTTGAACACCATCTATTCGTAAATCACGAGTGTATTTCCATTCTGCCAAACTTTCCCTCTTATCTGAAACAAATACAGCACCACCAAGTGTAGATGTACTGGTATCGATTGGACTTGCCCTCCCTCCTTGAGCCTCCGCTTCAGCCAAATGGGCAGTCGTTGCAATACCTGCAAGTGGCAATTCATCTACCGGGGTGCCTCGAATATGCAGGATACCTGCTGCAGTTGCCGCACAAATTGCTGCGCTGGAACCAAGACCTGCGGCGCCAAACAAATCACTCTCAATTTGAACCGAAAGAGGAGCACCGCCATCTCCTGTCCACATACGCTTGAGAATTGCATCCAAGTGAGGATGGCGGGATTTGTCAAATTTCATGCCATCAATCTGCCAACCAGATTCTGATTTCTCAATTTTAACCCGGATTCTGGCATCAATTGCCACAGCTACAGCCGGTTGGCCATAAACAACTGCATGCTCGCCAAAAAGGATGCATTTCCCCGGGGCGCTGGCAAGGACCATGTTGGGGCGTATGGTATACACCTCATATCGGTTCTGCCTATCAAGCGAGTGAACCAAAGTTCAAGGGAGGGGCGCCTGTAGGGATAGTTAGTGAGGCTACACTATGGATGACGAAACAGACTTTGACGTGATTGTCATCGGTGCTGGATTCGCAGGTGCAGCCACTGCATTTCAACTTCTAAAGGAAGGCATTGAAGGCGATAGAATACTTGTTGTCGATCGTGGAGAACCTATTGGCAGTAAGAATCTGACCGGAGGTATACTATGGGGCCGGGAGTTAGATGACTTTGAGGAATTTCTAGGCAATTGGGAGATGGATTGCCCTGGAATTGAGAGGGCTATTAATCACAAGAAAGTTGGATTCCTTAGTAGTGAAGATGCACTCTTCGTTGAAGGTAGATTTGCTTCTTGGGATGGCACTGGGGGCACCGATGAGCCCAGCCAACGATCATCGTGGTCTGTTCTTCGCGCCAAAGCCGACGCTTGGATGGCAGAGAAGATGGAGGAAGCTGGAATCTTTGTCATGCCTGGAATGAAAATCGACCAACTGCACATCGATGGTTTAGATCACGAATCATATACTGCTAGAGATTTAACTGATCCAGCAGAAGATAGTGGAAAGGGTGCTGCTCAAAAATGGAAAATTGATAATTTCCCAAAAGAACTTGTTGACAAAATTCGAAATGGCAAGATACGAGGAATCGTTCAAGATGGGGAAGTCATGACCAGTAATGTTGTGGTCATCGCAGAAGGAAGCAACTCTATCCTAACCAGAACTTATCATTTTGATTCAATGCTGAATGCTCAATCTAAAGAAGACTTATTGCTCGGTGTGAAAGAAGTAATCCATTTGGGTAAAGAACGAATTGATGAGAGATTCAATTGCTTCCCAGGTGATGATGAGAGGCCACCAAGTGGAATGGCCATGGAATTGGCACTCTCATTGTATCGAGACATGGCACATGAAGCATGGAAAGAATATCCCGTCACAGATGGACTTTATCCACGATGTGGAGGGTTCTTCTACACGAACCGCGAAACTGTTTCCTGCGGAATTATTGTCCAGTTGAGTTCATTGCCATCAGGAATACATACTTATGATCTATATCAGGCATTCAAGGAACAGCCAGCAATTGCTGCGCTAATTGAGGGCGGAGAGGCCATAGAATATGGGGCACACCTTTGCCCAGAATACGGCCTACACCGTATGCCACACCGGTTTACTCGGGATGGTGCGCTAGTTGTGGGTGATGCAGCTGGCTTGGTCTTCGCCAACGGGATGCAAATCCAAGGGATGAACAATGCTCTCCATTCTGGAAAGTTGGCTGGAAAAGCAATTGCGACTTGTATTTCCAATGGCGATGTCAGTGCCAAGGCTCTCGATGCGACCTATACGAAATCACTCAAAGCCAGTTACATTTATCGAGACTTGAAACGGTTTGAACCTGCAACAAAATTCCTCAACAATCCTGCTAACTTTACTTGGGTTCCTGAACTAGTGGGCAAAACGGCAAATCGTGTTTTCCGTGAGATTGGCGAAGAAAAGGTCCCGGCAGAGAAGGTTTTGCGACAAGTTCGCAAGGAAATGCGTGCAAAGAGCAAAGCAAACAAGAAGGGGATGGGGCTCATCAGTATGCTGAAGTTGGCGTTGACTGGAAGAAAACTCTGAGGTGAAAACATGACTGAAACAACAAAACTTGGATTGTTTACATATGATGTGAAAAATGGGCTTGGACTAATTGGATACAATGTGGATGAACATGAGCATGCCCACATAATTGTAGATACCAAAAAATGTGGAGACTGTGATTCGATGATGTGTGTTTGGGGTTGCCCTGCACAATGTTACATGTTCCGAGATGTGGGTCTCGAAGAAATGAAATTTCAGTACGAAGATTGTGTTGAATGTGGAACCTGCTTCCTCATGTGCACGGATGGGGCATTAAGTTGGAATCACCCCCGAGGGGGCTTCGGAATCACATACAGTCAAGGTTGAATGGGCATGGCTCTACACGTCTATGATACACGTACTCGTGAGAAACGTCTGTTTGAAACCGCTCGAACTGGCGAAGTCGACATGTATGTCTGTGGGATCACGCCCTATTCCCCATCACATTTAGGACACGCTCGATGTTACATCGCCTTTGACCTAATCCACCGCTGGTTGGAAGCTAGTGGTTGGACTGTAAATTATGTCCAAAACTTTACTGATATCGATGACAAAATCATCAATAAAGCAAACGAAGAAGGAATTGATTTCCTTGAAGTTGCTAATCGAAATATCGATGACTACTATGAGGTGATGGATTCACTCAATGTCCTAAGAGCCGATCATTATCCTAGAGTTACAGAGGTTATCCCTGAAATAATTAGTATGACCGAATCATTGATTGAGAAGGAAAACGCCTACGTTGCAGAGGATGGTGTGTGGTTTAGTGTTGAATCTGCACCTGAAAAGTATGGAGTTCTGACTGGGCAGTCCATTGATGCGGTTAGAGCAGGAGCTGGAGGTCGTGTAGAGGATTCAGGGAAGAGAGATCACAAAGATTTCGCATTATGGAAGAATGCTAAGCCAGGTGAACCTTCTTGGCCTTCACCATGGGGAGATGGACGACCAGGGTGGCATATTGAATGCAGTGCCATGTCATTGAAACATTTTGGAGAACAGTTCGACATCCATGGAGGCGGACATGATTTACGTTTCCCCCATCACGAAGCAGAGATATTCCAATCCGAATGCTGCACTGGAAAGGAGCCAGTGGTCAGATATTGGATGCACAATGGTTTCGTGAATGTTGATGGAGAAAAAATGAGCAAATCCCTAGGTAACTTTTGGACGGTTAAAGATGCACTCAAAATCTATGACCCGTTGGTATTAAGGCAGGCTTTGCTCAATGCACACTACCGTTCACCGATTGACTTATCAGAGCAGTTACTTGAAGATGCAAAGGGACATCATGCTAAGATTGTTCATGCCTATGGTCACGCATTAGTGATAACTGAACAGGCAAAGAAGGCTGGATTGCGAGATGCACCACGTTTACCCACTGCTGATGTAACATCAACTGACTTCTTAGCAAATAAACTCGGATTGCTCGAGAAATTATTACAAGAGGCTGCAGTTGCAATGGATGATGATTTCAACAGTAGGCAGGCTCTTTCTAAGGTAAGCAATGGTGCTAGACTAATCCCGAAGATTCTGGAAAGTGAAGATATAGATGAGCGCGACACTGCAGCCTTTGCCCTTTATGCAATTGATTGGTTGGAAGAATTCTCTGGCTCAGTACTAGGTTTGTTGCCTGAAAAGGATATTGCAATGGCTGTATATGACCCTAATTTGGACCCTGCCCGCCAAGCCATCAAAGATGATGTGGAGCAACTACTTGCTCGACGGGCAATTGCTCGAGCCGCAAAGGATTGGGAAAGTGCTGATGAAATCAGAGATGCACTATCGGATATGGGCGTAACAGTCAAAGATACGCCTGATGGTGTAGTTTGGACACTTGATTAATCTGTTTCAATCACTTGATTCTTCAGATTTGGGTTCACCATTTTCATCTG
>MDTG01164388.1_pt1 | contig 21074 bp, 18 predicted proteins | sample 811421 | NCBI WGS metagenome assembly MDTG01 (sample SAMN05326645, study PRJNA326480) | marine metagenome | isolation source: seawater | place: Pacific Ocean: South East | collected 2011
ATTTACTTGTAAAGTAAAAAAAATAAAAATTAAAAAAAATCTATCAGGGAAATTCATGTTTTTATGCAAAAAAAAATTATTGATTAATTATTGAACAATTTTCAAATGTAAATTCGTCAAAAAGGGTATCATAACCTAAATACTTACCTCTAACATTAATATTGTCGCCAACTTTAACATTGATATTTTTTTTTAATAATTTACAAAATACTTTATTATCTAAAACCAATGATAAATTATCTATACTAGTCACGTAACCACTTATTATAATTGTAAGACCTTTATATCTATCTGTTTTGAAATCTTTTTCAACGGACTCAATGAAATCTATTGAAGTTAATTTAATTGGTTCAACATTTTCCGAAAGCCAATTGTTTAAAGATATAAAACCAATTAATGAAATAATAACTAATATAAAAATATAAAAAAATGATTTCACTTATTTGGCTTATTTAAAATTAAGTTGAGCTCTACATAAATTTTGTTAGGAATTTTTTTTCTAACAATTTTAGGAATTTTAATATTAAAATCCGAAACAAGTAAAGAAAATACTCCATTGATTGATATTTGGTCCTTTTTATTTTCTACATATAATGGTAAATTAGTTATCTTCTTCTCCACTCCATGAAAAAAGATTAATCCATCAAAAAAATACTTCTTCGACTTAGAAATGGAAAAATTTTGAATGGTGCCTTTAAAAAATGCTTTGGGGTATTGATCCGATTCAGCGTAATTTTCGTTGAAATGCTCCTCCATTAGTGAATTTTCAAAATTAAATCCTCTTATAAATGATAGCACTGCTATTTCTCTTGTAGAAGGATTAAAAATAGCTGAAACAGAATTATTTGCAGCCTTAATTGGAACAATAGATTCAATCCTTGAGTCAAATTTAATTATACCAGAACGTGTTATGTACCTGTCTTGAGAATTTAATATGTGGGCAAAAAGAAAAAATAATAGGATTAAATATGATTTAAATAATTTCAAGACAATAGTTTACTCATTTACATTGATCGTTCCAAACATTGTACTTGGGTGAGGATCACATACATATTGGGTTGATCCCAATTCATTGAAAATCCACTGAAATTGGTATCCAGGATTAGCATCAATAAACCCAGAATTAAAATTTTCTACTCCAGATGTGGATCTTAGATTATGTCCACCACTATCCCAAGTCCATCTTACCGTGTCACCTACTTGAATTGAGAGTTGCTGGTTTGTGCTGGCACTTGAATTCTGCCAGGGTAAGTCATACAAGGTTATACCATCATCGAGGGTACTGGATGATATGTCTGATAAGCTGTCTCTCTCACAAGCGATCAAAAGTGTACAAACTAAAATTGTAAAAAAAAATTTCATTTTACAACTTTAAGAATTTTTTTGAATATTTATTATTTTTTGATGAAATAGTTAGTGTATAAACACCGGGATTTAAATTTGAAACATCGAACATGTTATTTGTTGTACTTTCAAATAAATGAGAAATATTTAACCTACCTAGCATGTCAAAAATTTCTAAAGTATAACTACGCGAAGCCTGATTAATTAAAATATTGATATAATTTTTTGCAGGATTGGGGTAAATTGAAAATGAGAATGTTGAGTCATCTGTTAATGACGCCGTTGAGGGATTAACTGTGACTATTCCATACATTGAATTGGGGTGAGGTGAACAATCATATGTGTTAACTCCCTCAGTTGTAAAAGTGTGTGAATAAACGTGTCCAGGACCAAAAAGTTGAGAATTACCAAAACCAGGTTCAGGTCCAGACAACTTTACTAAATTATGAGATCCAGAAGGTCCCCATGTCCACTCAACAGTATCTCCGACCTCAATACTAATTTGTTGATTAGTACTGTCGAACCACCAACCAAAATTGTAAGTATTTTGAGAATGTGAACTAATATAAAATAAACAAGAAAAAAGGAGTAATTTTATTTTCATACAATAATTTTTAACAAATATATTAATATTAGTTGATATAAATGTTAAAAATATTACAATGCAATATTAAATATAAAACAACACAATATTATTTATTTACTTAAATACATTTTTCTTCGAGAGTACAGATCGTAAAATTCATCATCTTTTAAACTCTTTATAAACAAAATACTCTCCCCAGTGCTTTTCATCTCAGGTCCTAGCTGCTTATTCACATTAGGAAATTTATTAAATGAAAAAACAGGCTGCTTAATAGCATACCCTTCTAAATGAGGTCTAAAGCTGAAGTCAGAAATCTTTTTATCCTTTAGCATCACCTTTGTAGCATAATTAACGTAGGGTTCTCCGTATGCTTTGGCTATAAAAGGAACTGTCCTGGAAGCCCTTGGATTAGCCTCAATAATATACACTTTATCATCCTTTATCGCGAATTGGATATTTATTAATCCAACAGTATTAAGTGCAAGAGCTATCTTTTTGGTATGATCTTTAATTTGCTGTAAAACTAGATCACCTAAGTTAAATGGTGGTAAAGTCGCATTACTATCACCTGAGTGAATTCCACAAGGTTCAATGTGCTCCATAATTCCAATAATATATACATTGTCACCATCGCATATTGCATCAGCCTCAGCTTCAATTGCACCATCCAAATAATGGTCCAATAATAATTTATTGTTAGGAATTTTTTGGAGTAAATCAACAACATGTGCCTCTAAATCTTGCTTATTTATTACAATTTTCATACCCTGTCCACCCAAAACATATGATGGTCGAACGAGAATTGGAAAATTAAGTTTATCGGCAACCTTGAGGGCTTCATCGGCAGACTCAGCGGTATCAAATTCAGGGTAAGGTATATTATTGTCTTTTAATAGTGTAGAAAAAGAACCCCTATCCTCAGCTAAATCCAATGAACTAAAACTAGTGCCTATGACCCTTATGTTGTATCGATCAAGCTTTTCCGCCAGTTTTAGAGCAGTTTGACCACCCAATTGCACTATGACCCCGTATGGCTTTTCATGTTGAATTATATCATATATATGCTCCCAAAATACAGGCTCAAAATAAAGCTTGTCAGCTGTATCAAAGTCAGTAGAAACAGTTTCTGGATTGCAATTAATCATAATTGTTTCATATCCACACTCAGAAGCTGCTAAAACCCCATGTACACAACAATAATCAAATTCTATCCCCTGACCAATTCTGTTTGGTCCAGAACCTAATACAATCACTTTTTTTCTTTCTGAGACTAAGCTTTCGTTTTGGGTGTATGTATTACCATTTTTGTCAGTCATTTCACTTTCAAAAGTTGAGTAATAATATGGTGTTTTAGCCTCAAATTCAGCTGCACAAGTATCGACAAGCTTATATACACGATTTATGTTATATTCCTGGCGCTTATTATAAACTTCACTCTCTAAACATTCTAACATGTGAGCAATCTGTCTATCGCCATAGCCTTTTTGTTTTGCTTCTAACAGCAATTCCCTAGTTATATTTTCAATTTTAAAATTTGAAATTTCTTTTTCAAGAAAATAAAGTTCTTCATACTGCTTCAAAAACCACATATCAATTTTTGTAATTTCATGAATCCTTGAAAGAGGTATCCCAATTTGTATTGCATCATAAATAACAAAAACACGATCCCAACTTGCGTGCTTCAACTTTTTAATAATTAAGTCATAATCTTTGTATCCTTTTCCGTCAGCACCAAGACCATTTCTTTTAATTTCAAGTGACTGAGTTGCCTTGTGTAAAGCTTCTTGAAATGAACGTCCAATTCCCATAACTTCACCAACGGCCTTCATTTGCAATCCAAGTTCTCTGTCGCTGCCTTCAAATTTATCAAAATTCCATCTCGGTATTTTAACAATAACATAATCTAAAGTAGGTTCAAATAGTGCAGAGGTTGATTTTGTGATTTGATTTTGTAATTCATCAAGAGTGTAACCTATAGCTAACTTTGCCGCAACTTTTGCTATGGGATAACCTGTTGCCTTACTTGCGAGAGCGGAAGATCTTGAAACTCTGGGATTAATTTCTATGGCAATAATATCTTCTTTTTCATCTGGACTCACAGCAAATTGAACATTACACCCTCCTGCAAAATCACCCATGCTACGCATCATGTGAATTGCCATATCCCGCATTTTTTGATATGTTGTATCACTCAAAGTCATTGCAGGGGCTACAGTTATTGAGTCTCCTGTATGAATACCCATAGGATCCATATTTTCAATTGAACAAATTATTACAACATTATTATTGTCGTCTCTAAGAAGTTCAAGCTCATACTCCTTCCATCCTATCAAAGCTTTATCAATCATTACTTCGTGAATTGGCGAAATTTCAAGACCCCGCTTCAATAGCTCGTCAAAATCCTCATCCTTATAAACAATTGAAGCACCGTCACCACCAAGGGTAAAAGATGCCCTAATAACCAATGGAAACCCAAATTCCTGAGCAATTTCTTTACCTTTTAAATAAGAATTTGCAGTAGCTTGAGGAGCCATTGGAACATCGATTTTAAGCATTAACTCTCTAAACTTTTCTCTGTCCTCAGTTATGTTGATAGCATCAATGTCTACTCCAATGATATCGACATCAAAATCGCCCCATATTCCTTTATCGTCAGCCTCTATGCACAAATTCAGAGCAGTCTGACCTCCCATAGTCGGCAAAACAGCATCAATCTGAGGATGTTCATTCAATATTTTTAGAATTGATTTAGTATTAAGAGGTAATAAATAAACGTGATCCGCCATAGAAGGGTCAGTCATTATAGTAGCTGGATTAGAATTGATTAAAATAGTTTCTATTCCATCTTCTCTCAATGAACGAAGAGCTTGAGAACCAGAGTAATCAAATTCACAAGCTTGACCGATTATAATAGGACCGGAGCCTATGATTAAAATTGACTTTAAATCTTTATTTTTAGGCATTCTATTTTAAACTATATTTCAATTTAATTTATCAAATTTAATTAACGTTTATATAAAAAAAAAGGCGTTACAAACAGTAACACCTAATAATATATTAACAATTGTTAATCATTAGTTTTTGTGGCGTAATTCAGATGAAACACTCAACTTCTTACGGCCCTTAGAGCGTCTTCTTGATAAAACTTTTCTACCACTGGCTGTTGCCATTCGCTCTCTAAAACCGTGCTTGTTTTTTCTCTTTCTTTTAGATGGTTGAAACGTTCTTTTCATTATAACATTTTATCTTGATAATGGCTAATAGTAAGTAATTGTATTACAATAAGCCGAGCAAATATACAAAGAGTTTTTTGTTCAACAAATCTTACTCTAAAAAATTATTTTGGTATATTTTTTTTAAATTTGTAGAGCTAATAATATCATGTTTCCAAAATTTATAAAAATCATATTGTTCCTAAGTAGCTTAGCCTACTCAATTTACCAGTTTACTGAAAACTACATTGGAAATGGTATAATGTTCTTTGTAATAGGACTTATATTTTTATTCCTGTATTTCAAAAACGAATTTATCATTTTGGCCTTTTTCAAACTCAGAAAACAAGACTTTATAGGTACAGAAAGGTGGCTTAATAGAATTAAAAAACCTAAATCAGCTTTAACAAAAAAACAACAAGGGTATTACAACTTTTTAAAGGGCATCTTATCATCTCAAAACAATATGAATGCAGCCGAAAAATATTTTAAAAAAGCTATAAGTTTGGGATTATCAATGAATCATGATTTAGCAATGGCAAAACTAAATTTGGCTGGAATTGCATTTACCAAAAGGCGAAAAATTGAGGCACAAAAATTATTGACTGAAGCGCAGAAGCTTGACAAGCGAAATATACTAACTGAACAGATCAAAATAATGAAAAATAAAATGAAGAAAACTTCAATTCCCAATCAGCATTATGGTCAAAATAGAGGTGCGAGAAGGCGCTAATTTTTAAATTTTTCTGAATTCACGTAAGGTAATTCAAAAGTATATTTTTTTCCAGATTTATTATTTAGAAAACCTTCCCTCAACCATGGATTATATATTTTAAGCTGCTTATAATTTATATTAAACCCATTTGAAAATTTTACTAAGTCAGTAATTGCCGAATCAACAGTTACTTTATAAGTTTCTGGATATTTGTATAGATCTTCTTCTTTAAAGTTAAATCCGTATTCAAAAGGATTATTTAAAATTTCTTTTATAGCCAAAATTCTAAAAATATATCTTCCTGTTTCTTGACCTAACAATAAATCATAATAATTATTTACAGATTGTCGCTTCAGTTCTTTAGAAATACCGCCAACACCTGCGTTGTAGCTAGCAGCCGCTAAAGTCCAAGTTCCAAGTACATTTTTTGCCTTCAGCAAATATTTACATGCAACTTTAGTTGATAAAACTAAATTGTTACGTTCATCGACATTTGAATTAATTTCTAAACCATATTCTTTACCAGTCGGTTTCATAATTTGCCAAAAACCTTTTGCGCCAGCTGGAGACTCCACATTTTGCAATCCACTTTCAATTAGCGCAAGGTACTTGAAGTCATTAGGTATTTCATATGAAGTCAAAATTGGCTCAATAATAGGAAAAAATTTATGTGCACGTTTAAACATTAATAATCCATTTGACTGCCAGTAGGTATTGACTAAAAGCTCACGATCTATTCGTTCCCTAATATCCAAAAGCTCAAGTGGTACAGATTCGCCACAAAAATCCATTTGCTTTGGAATAGGAAGTGCATAAACATTATAATCAAATGTTTTTTTAACATTCAAAGTTTCGCTTTTTTGAGAAATCAATGTAAATCCAATAATTAACATTACAAACAAAAAAACAAAACAATATTTCAAGTATTTCATTTTTATTAATTTTTCTTAAATTTATTAAAACATTAAATTTTCATCAAAAAATTTTGTAAAAAAACCCAAATCAGTAAAGATTAAATATCAACAATTAACTATTTGATATAATTTTGTAAATTTGCATTATCAACCAAAAAATCTTATGCTGTTAGCTTCAAATCTTAATGACAACACCTTCTTACGCCAATACGAAATTAAAGTAGGAAAAAAAATAGCCACGATAGAATACTCTCAACAGGAAAGAAAAATTTTTTTAACAAAACTTAATATACCGGAAACCAACGATCCAGAAAAGTTTGCTGAGGATTTCATAAAAATTGTTCTTGAAAATATTAATGAAAAGAAAATAAGTGTAGTACCAACTAGTCCTCCGATAGCTAAATTCATAAAAAGAAACAGGAGATATAAAAAAATGTTACCTGTAGGAATTAGAATTTAATACTCAACAGTTTCTTCAATAAGTTCAATACGAACCACACCATCTATATCAATACTTCTAAGTACGACTTTTTTCAACTTGTTGACATATGCAGGATTCCAAGGCATTTTAACTTTTACGTAATTTTCAGTATATCCAAATATATATCCTTCCTTATTTTTGTCTTCAAACAAAACAGTTTGATATGATCCAAGCTGACTATCATAGAATGCATGTCTTTTTTTTAGAGAAAGCCCTCTCAAAAGTTTACTGCGTTTGTTTCGGATTTTACGTGGGACAGAACTTGTCATTAGAGAAGCCTCTGTATTTAATCGTTCTGAATAGGTAAAAACATGTATGTAGGAAATATCTAACTTTACTAAGAAATCATAGGTTTCAAGAAAATTAGATTCTGACTCGCCAGGAAATCCAACAATTATATCAACTCCGATGCATGCTGTTGGCATCAACTCTTTAATTTTTTTTATTCGATCCAAATAAAGAGCACTTAAATAACGTCTTTTCATCCTTTTCAAAATATAATCACTACCACTTTGTAAAGGAATATGAAAATGAGGAACAAAAGAATTACTTGCAGCAACGAATTCAATTATTTCATTTCTTAGCAGATTTGGTTCTATTGAGGAAATCCTTACTCTTTTAATTCCTTCCAAAGCATCTAATGATTTTATCAAATCTAAAAATGTATTTTTATGTTTTTTGTTTCCAAACTCTCCTTTTCCATAGTCCCCTATATTAACACCTGTGAGGACAATTTCTTGAATTCCCTTATTTGAAATTTCATTTGCATTCTTTAAAACATTAGCTATACTATCACTTCTAGAAACTCCGCGAGCCAAAGGAATAGTACAATAAGTACATTTGTAATCACATCCGTCTTGTACCTTTAGAAAAGCTCTCGTTCTGTCTCCAATGGAAAAACTTTCTTGGTATGAATCGGCCTCGCTAATTTCGCAAGAATGAACTTTAGCTGGACTTTCTTTTGATAGCTTATTAATATATTCCTTGATTTTAAATTTCTCTGTAGCACCTAAAACTAGGTCAACCCCATTGACTTCAGCCAATTTTAGAGGCTGCAACTGAGCATAACATCCAATTGCAATTATGAACGCTCGGGAATTTAAACTTAAAGCTTTTTTTACAATTGTTTTAAATCTTTTATCTGCATTTTCAGTCACAGAGCAGGTATTTATAACATAAATATCAGCGATATTTGAGAATTCAACAATTTGGTAACCATCATTGCGAAAATCTCTAGAAATTGTTGAGGTTTCAGAAAAATTTAATTTACAACCTAATGTGTGAAAAGCTACTTTTTTTGTTGAAATCATTCTTGTACTTTTGCAAAGCAAACAAATTTACAACGAAGCTTTTTTAATGGCAAAAATTATTCAATATTTCCAAAAATCATTACTTGGTGTGATTTTATTTGTGTTTTGTGTTAATTGTAATGATCAAATTAAATACTCAGATAATCTAGTTTTCCGATATAACGAACACAAAAATATTAACAGTTTAGATCCTGCTTTTGCGAAAGACAAGGCAAATATTTGGGCAGTTAATCAACTCTTTAATGGCTTAGTGCAAATGAATGACAGCATGAAAGTTATCCCATCAATAGCAAAGAAATGGGAAATTTCAGACGATCAAAAATTATATAAATTTTATTTGCGAGATGATGTTTTTTTTCATTCACATAGCAATTTTGGACCCAACAAAACTAGAGCAGTTAATGCTTCCGACTTTGATTATAGTTTTAGAAGGATTATTAATCCCAAACTTGCATCTCCCGGTGCATGGGTATTTAACAGCGTTAAAAATTTTAAAGTAATTGATGATCATACTTTTCAAATTGAACTGAAATATCCATTTGCAGCATTTTTAGAGCTTATGACCATGAAATACTGCAGTGTAGTTCCAAAAGAGGTAATTGAAGACAATGGACAAAAATTTAGGAATAGCCCAATCGGTACTGGTCCTTTCTTCTTTAAAAAGTGGGATGAAAATATTAAACTAGTGTTCAGAAAAAATAAACGATATTTTGAAATTGATGGTGATGGAAATAAATTACCATATTTAGAAGCAGTATCCATAACGTTTTTACCTGAAAAACAATTAGAATATTCCCAATTTTTGCAAGGAAAATTAGATTTTGTCTCCGGAATGGATGCATCATATAAAGACGATATACTAACAAAAGGTGGAAACCTTAATCCCAAGTATGAAAAAAAAATAAAAATGATAAAAAGTGATTACTTAAATACTGAATATTTAGGATTTTATTTAGATTCATATCAAGATGATAGAAATCATATTTTATTAAGAAAGGCCTTCAATTTTGGATTTGATCGCAACAAAATGATGAAATACTTAAGAAATAATATAGGGAAACCAGCTTTTGGAGGTATTATACCCAAAGGACTTGAAGGATATCAAGAAAAAATCGGATATAAATACAATCCAATTAAAGCTAAAAAACTAGTAGAAAAATATAAATCTATTTCAAAAAATAACAGCCCTAGCTTTACTATTGCTACCACTGAAAACTATTTAAGCATATGTGAATTTATTCAAAGGTCATTACTTGATATTGGAATTATCATAAAAATTAATGTAATGCCCGCTTCAGCTTTGAAATCAGCAAAAGCTAACGGTAAGACTGACGTTTTCAGAGCTAGTTGGATTGCTGATTACCCTGACGCCCAAAACTATTTATCTCTTTTCTACAGTGAAAATTTAGCTCCAAGAGGGCCTAATTATACACATTTTAAAAATATTAAATTCGACAGCTTATACGAGCTTGCAATTAAAGAAAAAAATGAATTTAATAGATATGAGTTTTATAAAAAATTGGATCAAATGATTGTTGAGGAAGCTGCAGTGGTAGTTTTATATTATGATGAGGTGGTTAGATTAGCACAAAAAAATATTAAAAATCTATCAATAAACCCAACTAACCTTTTAAATCTAAAATATTTAAGAAAAATTTAGAAAGACCTAAGATTTTCACTTTTCTTGAAGATGTGTTTTAAAATATCTGTATCGGTTTCGGTAAGAACAACCCCTCTTCGATCCATTACCATTTCTGCAACTTCAAGCGCCTTTTCAATTTTAAAGGTTGAAAAACCGTTTCTGCCTCCCCAACTAAAACTAGGGATAAAATTTCTTGGAAAACCACTGCCAAAAATATTACAACTAACGCCCACTGTAGTTCCTGTGTTAAACATAGTATTAATTCCACATTTACTATGGTCCCCCATAAATAAGCCACAAAATTTTAACCCAGTGTTTTTAAACTTTTCATTCTCGTAGTTCCAAAGACGTACTTCAGCGTAATTATTTTTTAAATTTGAATTATTTGTATTAGCCCCTAAATTACACCACTCACCAATCACTGAATTACCTAAAAAACCATCATGAGCTTTATTTGAATAACCTAAAAAAACAGAGTTGTTAATCTCACCTCCCAGCTTGCAATATGGACCAATAGTAGTTGAGCCATATATCTTACTTCCCATTTTAAGAATTGAATTTTCACATAGGGCAAATGGTCCTCTTATTAAGCATCCCTCCATAACATTTGAATTTTTACCAATATAAATAGGTCCACCTGATGCATTTAGCGAAGAAAAAGAAACTTCGGCTCCTTTCTCAATAAAAACTGATGACTCATTTATTAAATTAACTCCTTGAGGGATAACTTGTGATTTTCTGCCCTTAGTAATTAAACTAAAATCCAACTCAATGGCTTTACCATTTAATCTAAAAATATCCCAAGTATTTTTTATGGACATGACTGAATCTGGACAAATTTTAATTTTAAAGTCTTTAAAATTAATTGATTTTTGATCTTTAGTAACTTTATAAGCTACTGCAACTTGATCTTGGAAAATGGCCTCATTTTTACTTAAATTTAAAATCATTTCTACTAAATCATGATTTGGTAAGTAAGCTCCATTTATCATAACATTTTCAAATGATTCTACCATTGGAAATTTATCTGACAAATACTGCTCTGTAACTGTAGTGATTGTGGAACCAAGGTAAGTTTCCCATTTTTCTCTAACAGTTAAAATGCCAACACGGATATCGGCTACAGGCCTTGTATAAGTAAAAGGAAGTAATGCATTACGATAAGGACCATCAAAAAGAATAAAATTCATAAAAAAAATTAATTTTATAAAAATATAAAAAAAAGCCTTTCATTTACTTGAGAGGCCATAATACATTATTTGTAATCTATTATTTTTTAAACTTGGCGTATTTGGTTTTGAATTTATCGATACGTCCAGCAGTATCTACTAACTTAGATTTTCCAGTGTAGTATGGGTGAGATGTTCTAGATATTTCAAGCTTTACTAAGGGATACTCAGTACCGTCAACAGTGATATTTTCACTAGTTTCAGCTGTGGATTTTGCAAGAAACACATCGTTGTTTGACATATCCTTGAAAGCAACCAGTCTATAATTTTTTGGGTGTATTTCTTTTTTCATTTTTACAAAAACTGAGCAAATTTAATTATTTTTTAATAATCAGCAACGGTTTATAATTTATTTTTTTTTTAGAGGCTAATAATTTAATTTTAACAAAAATATTTTAAGAACTCAAAACTGACCAAATGGAACAGTCAATAAAGTCAATTTCGTCAAATCTAGGACTTAATTTGGGCTTAATACTTACAGCAATAACAGTATTGACTTATGCAATTAATTTGGAGCTAATACCTAATTTAAATCTAGTTAATTTTCTTTTGACAATCACTTTTGGTGTTATATCAATTAAAAAAAATAAAGCCGTTCTAGGCGGGCTAATAGATTTTAAGTCTGCTTTTACAAGTTTCTTTATAACCACCTCAATAGGAATAGGAATAATTGCTTTGTCTACAATTATAATTTTCAACATAATAGATGTTGATTCAGCAAATATCCTTAACGAAAAGGTGATGCAAATGCAAAAAGAGAGAATGATAAAATTTGGAGTTGGTGAAGATATGATTCTAGAAAATATGGAAAAATTAAAAGAAATAAACAACTTTTCAATTTCAACTCAAATACAAGGAGGTGTCTTTTATATAGCATTCATTTCGCTGATTGGTCTTGTTGTATCAGCTATTATGAAGAAATCAAACGCAAACCAAATATAATTTCATTAATTTTGGAGACTATATTTTATTAAATGGATATTTCTATTGTTATTCCTCTTTTAAATGAAGAAGATTCATTAGCTGAATTACATGACTGGATTTTGAAAAGTATGGAGTCTACTTCTATCACACATGAAATAATTTTCATTGATGACGGAAGCACAGATAATTCTTGGAATGTAATTAAAAATTTGCAGAACGAGAACAATCGTTTGAAAGCTATTCGTTTTTCAAAAAATTTTGGCAAATCTCAGGCTCTTCATGCAGGATTCAAAATTTCCAAGGGGAAAACAGTTGTAACGATGGATGCAGATTTACAGGACAGTCCGGAAGAAATACCCTTGTTATTTAAAATGCTTAAAGATCATGATTATGATTTAATTTCAGGTTGGAAAAAAAGAAGATATGATAACTACTTTGCAAAAAACTTGCCTTCAAAATTATTTAATTGGGCAGCAAGAAAGGTTTCTGGCATCAAATTAAATGATTTTAATTGTGGTCTGAAAATATACAAAAAGGAAGTTGTAAAAAATATTGAAGTTTACGGAGAAATGCATCGTTATATTCCATTGTTGGCTGCACACGCTGGTTATAAAAAAATTTCTGAAAAAATAGTAACTCATCAAGCAAGAAAATATGGAAAAACAAAATTTGGTATGGAAAGATTTATTAATGGATTTTTAGATTTAATTACAATATGGTTTACAACAAAATTTGGCAAACGTCCAATGCACCTATTTGGTTTACTTGGGGTTTTAATGATAATTATCGGATTATCTTTCGCAATTTATTTGGGAGTTGATAAACTATTAATTAATAAAAGTGGTAGGCTAATTGCAGATAGAACTGAATTCTTCATAGCACTGACAACAATGATTATAGGAGTTCAATTTTTCATCGCTGGTTTTTTAGGAGAATTAATCTTACAAACAAAAAATTATAAAGAACGATATAAAGTAATTGAAAATATTAATTCAGAAAAAAATGATTGATTTAATAATACTAACATAATCAAAATGCCTTTAAATATTAATTCAATTGCAAAGTCAAAAATTTTAGATTGGCAAAAGAAACTTTTCGACGAAGAAACTAGACAAGCTATCGAAAAACTTAAAAGTAATCCAAAAGAGCTTGAAGATTGCTTTTACAAAGAGCTTGAATTTGGAACTGGTGGAATGCGAGGAGTTATGGGTGTGGGGTCAAACAGAATAAATAAATATACGATTGGAAAAATTACTCAAGGAATTTCAAATTACCTGCAAAAAGTTTTTAAAAACGATATAATCAAAGTTGCAATTGCTTTCGACTGTAGAAATAATAGTCAATTTTTTGCAAATATTGTAGCAAATATATTTTCGTCAAATGAAATCAAAGTTTATCTATTTGAAAGTTTAAGGCCGACTCCTGAACTCTCATTTGCTGTGAGGTATTTAAAATGTCAATGTGGAATTGTACTCACTGCATCTCATAATCCACCAGAATACAATGGCTACAAAGTATACTGGAAGGATGGAGGACAATTAGTACCTCCACAAGATAAAGCCATAATTGCAGAGATAAATAAGATCGATTACGGCAACATAAACTTTGTTAAAAATAAAAAATTGATTAAGATTATTGGAAAAGAGATTGACACTCCCTTCATCAAAGCTGTACTTAAAAATGGCTTACTCACTGAAAACTCCACAAAAGTCCGAAGCAATTTAAAGATAGTTTTCACCCCCCTGCATGGAACGGCTATTAATTCAATTCCTACCGCACTTAAAAATGCAGGCTATAATAAACTTCACATAGTAAAAGAACAATCAAAAGCAGATGGTAATTTTCCAACCGTTAAGTCTCCTAACCCTGAGGATCCAGAATCACTTGATTTGGCAATAAATTTAGCTAAAAAAATAGATGCTGATATTGTGATTGGAACTGATCCCGATTGTGACCGACTTGGAATTGTAGTTAGAGACGAAGCTGGTAGATTTATTTTACTTAATGGTAATCAAGCCATGGTAGTAATGACAAAATTTTTACTGGACGAATGGCTCAAAAAAAATAAACTAAACAAAAAAGAGTTTATTGGGTCTACAATTGTTTCAACACCAATGATTAGTAAAATTTCAACAGATTATGGAGTTAAATGTAAATTAAGTTTAACTGGCTTTAAATGGATAGCAAAAATGATTGAAGATAATCCAGATATGAGATTTATTTGTGGCGGTGAAGAAAGTAATGGTTTTATGGTTGGTGACTTTATACGTGATAAAGATGCGGTCACTGCATGTATTTTAGCTTGCGAAATTGCTTCAATCTCAAAAAACAACAATAAATCTTTTTTCGCAGAACTAATAAAACTGTACGTAAAATATGGTTTTTATAAAGAAAGATTAATTTCAGTTACTAAAAAAGGGATTAGAGGAAGTAAAGAAATTAGTAAAATAATGGAAAATGCAAGAAAAAAACCCCCAACTAAAATAAATGGCTCATTAGTTACTAAAATTGATGATTATTTATTCTCAAAGTCAATTGATCTAATCAAAAATCAAAAGCGAAAAATTAATTTACCTAAATCAAATGTCATTATTTTTACTACCAAAGATGACAGTATAATTGCATTAAGACCAAGCGGAACTGAACCAAAAATTAAATATTATATTAGTGTCAAGCAAACATTAAAAAATGCTTCTTATTTCCATAGAGTTAACAAAGACTTAGAGTCTAAAATTGATAAAATAATTTCTTCAATAGATTTTATTTAAAATGAAAGAAATATTAAAACAATTATTACCTTTTATAAAAAAATACAAAAAACATGTAGTTTTAAATACTGTCTTTAACCTGTTATATGCAGTATTTAGTACTTTAGCCTTTGTATCATTGATCCCAATGCTAAATGTCTTATTTGACAAAACAAAAACAATCAATAGTGCACCTCAATGGAACGGAGTTAACGATCTAAAAAATTACGCTAATGATTTCTTGAATTATAAAATCACTAATCTGCTAGGGTCTGGAAATGCACAAATAGCTCTGCTATTAGTTGTTAGTATTGTTATAATTACATTTTTTTTAAAAAATCTCTTTGGATACCTGTCGATGCAACACGTGATGTATTTAAAGAATGGTATATTGACTGACTTAAGAAAAGTTATGTTCAAGCACATCATTGAGTTACCTGTAAGTTTTTACGCAAAAAGAAAAAAAGGAGATATAATGGCTCGCATTTTGGGTGACATAAATGAAATGCAAAACTCTTTTTTCATAATTCTAGAATTAATTGTCAGAGAACCTTTGACCATTATTTTTTCATTAATTGTAATGTTCACTATGAGCTGGCAATTATCCATCTTTGTAATTTTATTTATTCCAATTTCTGGCTTTCTAATTTCCATAATTGGAAAAAGATTAAAAAAACAATCACTTAAAGCACAAAAAGAATCTGGACAACTTATTTCAACTGTTGAAGAAACTTTGAGCGGAATGAAAGTTGTTAAAAGTTATAATGCAGAACCAACATTTAGTGAAAGATTCTCTAATTCAGCAGATAAAATTTTAAAATTGCTAAATAAAATTGGTTTAAAAAATAATCTTGCAGCACCACTTAGCGAATTTCTAGGAATTATAACAATCGCTCTTCTACTTTGGTATGGCGGTAGACTTGTATTAATTGAAAAAATAATCGAGGGTACAACTTTTATTGGATTTATGGGCTTGGCTTATGGAATTTTAACACCCGCAAAAGCTATAAGTAAAGCATCTTATAAAGTAAAAAATGGTATTGCTGCAGCCGATAGGGTTTTTGAAATTTTAAAAAGTGAAGATTCAGTACAAGACAAAAAAAACGCGAAGGATTTAATAAAATTTAACAACTCTATTGAATTTAAAAATATTTCCTTTAAATATGAGAAAAATTATGTTTTAAAAGAATTTTCAATGAAAGTTAATAAAGGAGAAACTATTGCTTTAGTTGGACAATCAGGGAGCGGAAAATCAACGATTGCAAGCCTGTTAACGCGATTTTATGACGTATCAAGCGGTTCAATTGAAATAGATAACAAAAACATAAAATATGTAACCAAAAAATCTTTAAGGTCTAAAATTGCGTTAGTAACTCAGGAATCAATATTGTTCAACGATTCCATTAAAAATAATCTAAAAATTGGCAATAAAAATGCGACAGATAATCAAATAATTGAAGCATTAAAAGTTGCTAATGCTTGGGAATTTGTTAAAAAGATGCCAGAAAATATATACTCGAAAATTGGTGACTCTGGAAATAGTTTATCAGGAGGCCAAAAACAACGCCTAAATATAGCTAGAGCTGTACTCAAAGACTCCCCAATATTAATCCTCGATGAGGCAACATCAGCTCTTGACAGTGAAAGTGAAAAATTAGTACAAGAAGCATTGGAAAATATAATGAAAAATCGCACATCAATATTGATTGCACATAGGCTATCAACGATACAAAAGGCAGATAAAATATTTGTTATGAAACATGGTGAAATTATCGAACAGGGTAACCATCAGGATTTGTTAAACAAAAATGGTATTTACAAAAAACTAGTTCTAATGCAATCGTTACAATAATTTTAAATCTGTGGAGCAACTAGAGCTAAAACTATCTAAAATTTTAATTACCCGTTACTTATGTATTGCAAAATATTATTTCATATTAGTTTAAACTAGTTTTGATATTTATTTTTTATGTATAATGATTTAAATATTTTAACTAATGCAGCTACATAAAAATCTATGTTTTGCCATAGTTGATGGTATATTGGAAATATTTAATGATCATAAATATGCCGACAAGGTAATCCAGAGTTTGTTAAAGCGAGACAAGCGTTGGGGAAGTAATGATCGTGGTTTTATAGCAGAAACAACTTACGATATTGTTCGATGGAAAAGGTTATACTCTGAAATCGCTGAGGTTAAAGAACCATTTGATCGTGATGACTGTTGGAAATTGATTTCGGTATGGATGACATTAAAAGGACATAAACTGCCAAATTGGAAATATTTTGAAAAAACGTCAGAAAGAAAACTAAAGGGTCGTTATGATAAGTTCTTAAAAACGAGAAAAATAAAAGAATCAATACCTGATTGGATTGATGACTTGGGTGTGAAAGAATTGGGTGAGCAAACTTGGTCAAAAGAAATTGTCGCGCTCAACAAACAAGCTGAGGTAGTAATTAGAACAAACACTTTAAAAACAACAAAAAAACAACTCCAATGTAAATTACAAAAGGAAGGAATAACTACTTCTGAAATTAAGGGATACCCATATGCATTAAAACTCATGAAAAGAAACAATGTTTTTAGAACAGAAGCCTTCAAAATGGGTTGGTTTGAAGTCCAAGACGCTTCATCTCAGTTAGTTGCTGATTTTCTTGATGTAAAACCTGGTATGAGAGTTATAGATGCCTGTGCTGGAGCAGGCGGTAAAACACTTCAACTCTCGTCAATAATGAAAAATAAAGGCACTATCATTGCTATGGATATTTACGAAAGTAAATTAAATAAATTAAAAATCAGAGCGCGAAGAAATGGTGCTCATAATATAAAATTAAAACTTATAAGTTCTAGCAAAGTTATTAAAAAACAAATTGGAAAAGCAGATAGAGTTCTGATTGATTCGCCATGTTCGGGTATGGGGGTTTTAAGGAGAAATCCAGACACTAAATGGAAATTAAAACCAGACTTTATAAAAGAACTAAAGCATTTACAACAAAAAATTATAGTAGAATACTCAAAAATGCTGAAGAAGGGTGGAAAAATGGTATATTCTACTTGTTCAGTGCTGCCGTCAGAAAATCAAAATCAAATAAAAAAATTTTTAAAATCTGATGATGGCAAAGGGTACCAATTAGTAAGAGACAAAATTATACTTTCAAGCGAAAGCGGATATGATGGTTTCTTTATGGCACTAATAAAAAAAATAAAATAATGAAAAATCATTACTTATCTATTGTTTTTACTCACCTCTTTTTATCTTCATTCTCTCAAATTCCAGATGGATACTACATCAATGCAACCGCTGATGGATATGAACTAAAGACACAATTATACAATATCATAAATCAGCAAAATGATCAGGGTTACAATGCAATTGATTCTTTTTTTAGCGCTTATGACCTTGACAGCTATTATGAAAATAATTATACTATTCTTGATATTTATTCGGAAAACCCCCAAGGAACTGATCCATACAATTATATTCCCGAAATTGATGAATGTGGTAATTATTCACAGGAAGGTGATTGTTACAATAAGGAACATGTAATACCAAAATCAGTATTTAATGAAAATTCACCAATGCAAGGAGATGCTCATCACTTAGTTCCTGTTGACGGAAGAGTTAATGGATTTCGGGGAAATTTTCCGTTGGGAAGAGTAGATAATGATAATTTAGTTTCCCAATCTGGAATATCAAATCCAACCATTAATGGCTCAAAACTTGGAGTCAACCTTAACTCTGGATACTCAGCTGGATACGATGGAATTGTGTTTGAACCAATTGATGAATTCAAAGGAGATATAGCAAGGATTCATTTTTATTTTGCAACACGATACCAAAATATAATTCCTAATTGGAGTGATTATGCGATGTTTAATGGAAGTAGCGATCAAGTTTTTAATTCTACATTTTTGAACATATTATTAGAATGGCATGAAATAGATCCAGTTTCACAAAAAGAAATTGATAGAAATAATGCTATATATTATGAACACCAAGGAAACAGAAATCCATTCATCGATCATCCTGAATATGTTTACTTAATTTGGAATTTGCAAGAAGATAATGAAGCTCCTACTACCCCAACAAATTTAATTGCTTACAGTTTAACTTCAAGTACTATTGAACTAAGCTGGTCTGCATCAAACGATAATGTAGCTGTTGCTAGTTACGATGTATACATGAATACAAATTTTCTTGCAAATGTAAACCTAACCTCAATGTCAGTGCAAAATTTATTACCAGAAACAAATTATTGCTTTTCAGTAATTGCAAAAGATCTTTCAAACAATACTTCTATTCCATCTGATGCAGTCTGCGAGACAACTTTGACCAATGATAACAGCGACATAGATTTATTTTTTTCAGAGTACGTTGAGGGTAGCGGGAACAACAAAGCGTTAGAAATTGCCAATTTTACTGGAAATTCAATTAATTTGGATAATTACAGCTTAAAATTAAGCTCAAATGGAAATAATAACTGGACAGTTAATTATAATTTTCCCAATAATTTAATCATACCGAACAATTCAGTATTCGTTGTGGCTAACGGTGGTACAAATATCTGCACTGGTGTCTTTGACGATTTAAACAATAGTATTACAAGTTTTAATGGAAATGACGCATTGGGTCTTTTTAAGGATAATGCACTTATTGATATAATTGGTACGCTTGGAGATGATTCTGAATTTGCTCAAAACATTACATTGCGACGCAGTTCAACAATAACATCGGGAACTTTAGTATTTGATTTAAATGAATGGAACAATTTTGAATTAAATGATTGCGATAATTTAGGTTATCATGCACAATCACTAAATATTTTTGAACAAGAACTTAACTTTTTTAAAGTATATCCAAATCCAACAAATGGAACATCATTCAGCATTGAAACTAATTCATCTGGAGATTTTAAAATATTCAACATTGCAGGAAAAAAAATATGTAGCTATAACTTAAATCCTGGAACAAAACAAATTGATGTTTCAAAAATTGAGTCTGGAATGTATTATATTAATTTTAAATCTAATAAGTATTCACAGACAAAAAAAATTTTAATCAGATAAAAATTTAGATATTTCGCCCTGTTTAAAACATGTGAATAATACAAATAAAATCAATCAAAAAAACATTCAATTTCTTGAACGAAAAAATTAATTTTGTACAGAGATAATATTACAATTAATTATCACATGATTCACTTTTATGGCGATGTAAATATTAAAGTTTTCGCCGTCCAGATTGAAAAAGACTTTTCTAACAAATCAGAAGCCAAACTTTGCTGGCTATTTGGAAACCAACCAAGGATAAATAAAACTAGACTAGAAAATACTTTTATCGGCCCCAGAATAACTATGGTAACCCCTTGGAGTACAAATGCTGTTGAAATTACTCAAAATATGGCCATAGATGGAATTAAAAGAATTGAAGAATTTTTAGCTGTCGATAAAAATTTTAGTGAATTTGATGCAATGATATATCAAAAGTTCGAAGGCTTGAATCAAAATATCTATGATATAAATATATCTCCTGAGCAAATTAAACAGATCACTAACATTGACGACTACAATAATAATGAGGGGTTAGCACTCAGCAAAGATGAAATTAAATATTTAAACTCATTGAGTACAAAAATAGGTCGCCGACTTACTGACTCTGAGGTATTTGGATTCTCTCAGGTAAATTCTGAACATTGTAGGCACAAAATTTTCAATGGTGAGTTCATCATTAATGGAAAGAAAAAAACTTCTTCCCTTTTCGATTTAATTAAAAAAACATCAGAAATAAATTTTAATAATATCGTATCAGCTTACAAAGATAACGTGGCATTTATTAAGGGACCTGTTGTGGATCAGTTCTCACCATCAAAAGGAAATTTACCAGATAATTACAAAATCAGTGAATTTCAATCAGTAATATCCTTGAAAGCAGAAACACACAACTTTCCAACAACAGTAGAGCCTTTTAA
>MDTG01268978.1_pt1 | contig 21073 bp, 16 predicted proteins | sample 811421 | NCBI WGS metagenome assembly MDTG01 (sample SAMN05326645, study PRJNA326480) | marine metagenome | isolation source: seawater | place: Pacific Ocean: South East | collected 2011
AATAGGGTCTTTTTCACCAAAATTTAAAGGTGAAATCATAACCTTATTTGTAATACCATAATAGAACTTAAGTTCTTTAAATGGGTTTTTACTATCAAAAGCAGATGGTACAATTCTAATTTGTTGTTTACCTACTGTAGGTCTCCAAAAAATTTTAGTGTAATCTGTTTTTTGTGAATTCGAACTTGTTTTCTGTTGGAGTCCGTCCAACTTCTGTTTAAGTAATGATAAATCCATAATTATAACTAATTTTTAAATGTAACTCTAATATACGAACCATAATTCGGGGGGCCAAACTATAGTTCAATAATTTTGTAAATTTTTGTATTTAATTGATTTAATTCATTGTGTTGGGTAAGTAAAACACAATTTCTATAATGCTGCCAATCTATTTTATAACTTGTATCAACTACTCCTCCATTTAATTTCTTAATAAGCTCGTTTAATGCATTAATAGTATATAAAGTATTAGATTCTTTTTTACGATGGACTAATATAGTATTTTCAGGAATTGAATTTAAATTGGTCTGATCAACGTTATATGTAATAACATATTCATTTTTACCAACAATCTCTAAAACAAAAAGCTTATTATAAATAATATCATATTTAGCCCTTATATCTTTAATTAGTTCATCTAAACCGTCTAAATCGGTAAACGTACAAAAAAGTTTATTATTCAAATCTCCTAATATTTTGAGGTCTGTAATGACATCATATTCTGTATTATACATATTAGGATTATTTTGTAAAACTGTAGTCATAACCTTCTATTTCTTTAATATTTAATTTATATTTTTTGAATATTTCTCTAATCTTTTCTAATGCTTCTACCTCTTCATCATCAACATCTAACAAAAACGAATCATAAGTATATAATACAAGTTTTGTTTTGCATCCCCTCAATATACAAAGCATATCCCATAATATCAACACATTCATAGAAGTTTCTAAATTTTGTAAAATATAATTAAATAATTTTTGTGGTTTCATATTACTTAATTTTTCTTTTTCATATCGGTACCCAGATATTTTACACTCTACAAACCCCTCGTTTTGAAATTTACTCCATATTTCTCCTACGTATTTTTCGATTTTTTTAAAAAACTCCAGGCTTTTATAATTTTCAAAAACGCCTCCATAGAGCTGTTTGAAGGTAAGTTCCTTCGATTTTTTATAATCCACTCCATATAAGGAAGCAAAATGAGCGTGAATATCAACATTGGCAAAATCATAATTAATAAGACGAGCAGACAAGCTAGGGTGGTAAGCACTAATATCGATTTCCACAAACCTATTATTACGTGGTAGAAAACTTTTTCTACAACCATTTTCTTTATTAAGTGCTGCATAATTTACATGTTTAAATTTATTACTAGGTCTAGTAGTAGTTGTTTTTAAGTTGAACTGAGTGTAAGTGTATTCACTATCAATGGGATGGAAGTATTCTTCGAAGGTTGGTTTATGTATTCGAATTCCACTTCTCTCGATGGAGTTGAACACCACGGATACTCTATTGTTAAAGAAGTCATTATATTTTGTTGTTTCATAATTTATATTGTTTTTTAGATCTCCCCAAATCATCTCACACACTTCATAATGCTTTACAATTGGGATTATTTTATTTAATTCTTTATTATCACTATATTTTCTATAATACAATTCATGTGTTGGAGTTGTAGGTCGTATATACGTAGTAGGGGGTAAATTAATGTCATAGAGAGCTTTTAGTGGGAAATAATGTAATATTTCTTTTTTATCTCTACAATATAGTTTTTCAAATTTATTTAATATCTCGTTTATACGCGTATTTAATGCATTTAAAGCTTCACTATGTGAAATACATACCATATAGCCTTTGCTTGCTTTAATCGGTCTAATATACACTAAACTTACGTTATTTAATACAGGATGTATAATGTCATTATAGGGAATTATCTCTACAAAAGCTTCTTTATAACCACTATTTATTAAAACACTTAACTGTTCCTCGTTTTCTACAAGCCAGTACATATAACCTAATTTGCTCTAAATATACGAAACTATTTAGTAACCTCCACCCCCTCCTATAGATCCTCCAGAATAATTTACAGGTGGTGCAAGTGAAGGCGTATCATCTACAGAACCTGTTTGAATTGTTGGTTCTATTGGGTTTAATATTGAACCTGTTGTTATAAATTCTAAAAATTCATGAGGTGTTGGAACATGTTGAGCCCCTACCATAGGTCCTTTTTCTGGATGGATGTGGTAAAACCCAATATATGGTTTTTTACTTTTAGAAAATCTTAATTCAGTGCCATCACTATATAAATTTTCATTACTTCCATATTTAAAATATTTATCATATTTACCTTCAAAATATTTTGAAAATCCTGGGAGTTTTTCTTTAGATTGTTTTAATCTAACTAAGTTAAAATTTGTTTTGGAACATTTTTCTTTATCCCCACTAATCATCCATGTTAGGAAAATTGGGGTGAATAAATCATGTTGAATTAAAGATGATTGGTCTTTCAAAGAATCAAAATCAAATTTATTTGTTTCTATTGTTTGTTGTGTAGAGTTTTTATACCCAAAATACCTAGTAAATTCTCCTAACTCATATTCTTCATCTGTTGGGGTTGGGGCAATAGATCTTGGTGGGGATGGTGCTGTTGGTTGGTCTGGTACTACAGAATAAATACCTCCTTTTTCTATCTCATAGTAACTATTCCTATTATCATCATCAGAAGGAGTAAATTCACTTGCTGGGGATGGTGTGGTGTTTGGTAGTTTTGGTTTTATAGAATTAGATACACTAATTCGAGATAGTTTTTCAGTTGGTCTATCGTTAGGGGATTTGTTTGAATAAGCATCTCCATTAGAAGTTATATAATAAGGCCCAATATATACTTTACTAGTTGAGGCTATTATAAATTCATTACCATTAGTATATAAATTAGTTGTTATTTGGGATTTTGGATAATACATAATCTATATTTTAAACATTTGCTTCTGATGATTCCCCTCCTTCTGTTGGTGCTCTCATCCCACCAGCTTTATAATAGGCTGCAGTATAAGGATACGAAGGAGGATCACTTTCTTTCCACCCATTTGATTTCCAAATTTGATATTGTGCCTGAGCTGTTGCAATTAATTGTGATATTTTATCAGCTGGAGGGCGTATTGCTCCAAATACATGTTTACCAAATCCATAATCTGCTCTTATTGCCCCATTTGTTTTATATGTTGTAGAAAATTGGCTTCCAACAGAAATTGTGATGGGTTTAGTTGATAATTTATATCTTAATACCCTTGATACTTTATTTCCAACATTACCACCTATAGTATATACATCCTCACCGTTTATTTCCACTACTATATCACTATGAGTAGAACCTTTATATTCTTTTGTTGAATCTTGAAAGGAAACTTCTGAATAATAGTTATCATTCATAACACCATCTTTATTTTTTCTATTATAGACTATAATATCACCTACTTGTATTCCCTTAAAATCACTAAAACCACTTGTACCATCATTATAAACTGTATCAACATTAAATTTACTATATGAATATATTGTTCTTTTATTTAGATCTGAATTTATAGTTTTTTTATCTCCATATTGATATGTTGTTCCCTCTCTAGGATCAAAGGCAACAAAACCATCACCTGCAGGTTTTACTTCTAAATCTGCTTTTGTAGAATTTTGTTTATAATAAGTCATAAATTTTCTATGAGCGGATGAATATCTAAATTGGATACCATTTGATCTAGATAAATAAGAAATAAAACAAGCACTCCAAGGTTGTTTTACTACATAAACAGAATATGCAGCTACATTTGTTACATCAGGTAATGTTACATTAATATTTAAGAATGCAAATAAGCCTTCATCTATAACCCTTACTTCTGTAGGTTGTGAAGGTGGTATACTTAAAGTACTTATTGAAGTTTCCCAATTATTATCCGATATTTTATGGTCTACAGACTCTATAATAAAATCTAAAGAAGTACTATTTCCTTGAGTAAATTGACTTGGTAAAAAACGAGTTACAACAGGTAATTTATTATATATTTTTATACCCGATAGTCCTAGCATATCAATTGTTAAACTTAAGGGGATAAATCCTTCTCTTTGGGATGATGTATTTGTTACTTTAAATATTTTTTCATCTCTTTTTTGAATATAACTTCTAAAAGCTTGTTTTAAAGAAGTATAAAAATTTTTATTTTCAAAATCAAGATATTTTGCTTCACTTTCTAAAAATACAGGTTGACCCCCTCCTGCTATACCACCAAAAGCATATGCTAATAATTCTTTATATCCCGTTCCTTTAAAGCTAGATTCAAATTGTGTTTTAGTTTGAATATTTTTATTAGAATTTAACCATTGTCTGTAGTCACGTTTAAAATCTCCAAGAGTTAAATCATTTCCCGTGTAATTTCCAATTCTTACGTCTCTAGTTTCTTCAAATCCAAAGAATTCTCCATCTACATTCCAATCTGTTTCAGTATCTTTTCCTTCATCACTATCATAATCTCCTTTCCAATACTTTTCTAATTCAGCATCATCAATTTTTTCTTCTTCTTCTTGTAGTTGTGTTGTGTCTATATCTACTTTAGGAGAAATTATTTGGGGAGTAAATCTATCTTGTAATCCTGCATTCCAAGTTGAAAAAGCTGTTCCATCTGTTAAAGCAGTATTTGATTTCCCTGCTGTAGAACCTATAGCTAATGAAGTTGCTAATGAAGAATCAATTTTACTTTCAAAAGAAAAATTATAAACAAAATTTGATTTTTTTACTTTGCCACTGGTATTGTACCCAAACAATTCAAAAGGTACTTTTTTAACTTTTGGTATAGCAGGGATTAATTTATTTAAAATACTATTATTACCTTTAGGTTGTACTTGATCAATAAATACTATTTGGTTTCCATTTTTGATAATAGGTTGGATTTGATTGACATCCCCTAAAGCTGAGTTTATCCCATCGCATATTCCTACTAAAAATTTGTAAAGAGTTAATTCTCCTTTATCATTTATATTTTTTTTAAGTTGTTGTTTTATGAATTTAAAATTCAAGTATATATTCATAAATTGTCCATAATATAAGTCAGCACCATTTTCTGTTTCTAATACAAAATAATCTTTTATATAGGATTTACTAAAAGTTGCTGGTTTGCCTACATCATCTTGTATTAACCCAAGGAAAGAGGGTTTAATAAAACAAGTTCCTAAATCGTAAGATATTTGGTTTGGTTGAGCACTTACTATATTAGTACTTTCATCTAGGTTAAAATCAACTAAGGGATAGGTGGTTTTACCTACTACTAAAGGAATAGTATATTCAACAATTTTTTCTAATAATTCTCTAACAGTACAGAAATTTTTAGTAAGTTGTTTCCCTTCACCTCCCCAACCAGTAATAAATTCTTTTTTTATAACATAACTACCCCCATTATAATTAATTGAACATAAATTTATATATCTGCCATTTCCTGTTACTGCATTATTTCCATAAGTTGCTATGTAAGAATCTAACCATTTATCAAGAACAGTATATCCAGTAGGGGTAACATTGCTAGTACCATCTTCATTATAGGTAGTGCCTACTTTATCTGCTGGTACATTTACTGTTAAAGATTCAACTACATCCCCTAATGTATATAATTCTAAAGTAATATCATAGGTACCATCAGGTGAAAAAGACCAACTAAAATTAGTTACTCTTCCAAAAAACCCATCATAATTTCCATTATATTTTGCTCTTAAAAAATTAATACTATCTAATACCTCTCTTTGATCACGGACTTGGTTTTGAAAAAAAGAGGGAGCGCGTTTAGAGTCATTCCCTTCTACAAGTGTTGTCCCCATATTTTGCTTTTTTCCATTATTATCTACATAAATACTATGGCCCCATTCTAGTAACATAGTAAACCCTAGTCTCATATATAATAGCTCTAATAATTCAAATTGGAATTGGTTAAAAGCCTTTATTTCAACTGTAGCACTTCTAATAGAACCTCTATTTACACATTTTATTTCAGCAGATATTATACCGGGCATAGGTTGTCTTCCAAATTTACTACCTCCTAATCCATAAGCTGATGTTTCATCCCAAACAGTTTTTCCACCACCACTAATTCCAAATCTTTGGTTTAATTTTCCACCTGATAAGGAAGATAAACCATTAAATAAAACAGCATTTTTAGCTAAAGTATTAGTATTTTTGAATCTTTTAATTTCTGTATTTGTAAACCCTAATCTTTTTAACTTATTCTTAGCTGATTTTGCTTGGAGTTTGTTATTAGCTTTTATTTGTTCATTAATGGTTTTTAGTTTTTCTTTATTAGCCTTTACTGCTTCATTATTTTTAACAACAACATTTACATCATTATCACCAGTGGAAACACCTACATAACCATTTGATGCAGAAGATTGTTCTTCAGTTAAAGGGCCTACTAAGGTTTCGTCTACAGGGGTAATAGTTTCATCTCCTATTGTAACCCCTTCCCCTGCCACAAACTCTTCTTGTGTAACTTCAGGTGAAGGTTGAAAAATGTCAACCCCAGAAGCTAATTTTAAAAAGGAAGTAGATGAATTTAACATTTGTATGTCTAAATCACTTCTATTTCCTTTATATCCTTTACCTTGAAGGATTTGTCTTTGTTCTATTTGGTTAAAAACAAATGGGAAAAATGGTTCTCCAATTAAATTTCCTGTCATAACTATCTTGCATTTATTACTTGTTGTTGTGCCATTACCCCAGCTATATTTGTTGGAATTCTAATCTGTACTCCAATAGGTGGAAAATATGAATTTTGGTTTAGTGCAGGGTTTGATGTAGAAATTACCCACCATAAAGAAGAATCCCCATAGTATTGTTGGGCCAATTGATCATATCTATCTCCTTCTTGTGTAATAACATAGATATCATCCGAACTTAAAGGGGGTACTGGGTATTTGGTTGACCCATAAAATTCCCTTCCTCTTGATGTTTTAAATATTCTTGTATTATTATATCTACTCATTTTTATTATCTTTACATCCCACCTATACCCATGTAACTTTCCATATTACTATTATTAACGCCTTGGGATTGCTCACTATTATTAACTTGTTGTTCTTGTTTTTCTTCTTTTGGTTGGGGTCTTACAAAATTATTAGAAGCATAATTATTATTTTTAGCATTTTTTAATGCTATGAATCTTTCTTGTCCAAATTTCGAAATATAATTTCCTCCTCCTTTTACTTTTTCCCCAAAGTATGTGTTACTTTGTAATTTAGGAACAAAATTATGTATTGGTATAAAATTAAATCCGGTTACACTTACATAATGGGCTAATTCTTTAGTTTTAAGTCCTCCATCTTCTACACCTGTTTGGCTATCTATATCAATTTCATATGGGGATTCTTTTATAGGTGATATATTTAAACCAGTAATTATTCCCGGTTGTTCATAACAATAACCTCCCATAGTTAAATATGCAATATTTCCTTGCATATAACCTTCTTTACTATAATTTGGGGCTAAACTAGAAGCTAAATAATTTAATTTTTGGTACATTGGGATTAATTCATCAATTGATAGAGCAGCAACTGTCCAAGCCATAGATATTGTTCTTTCAAAACCACCATATCTATGAAATGCTTCACCTCTACCCATAAAATTTTGTTTGCTCCAATTAGCGGAATAATTATCTGAGAATGAATCTATAAAAGATCTAAAATGAATATAAGTTTTATATGGAGTAGAAACATTAGTTTCTTCATTAGGAGGAGATGGGTATGATTTATTATTATCCATTATTCCAATTCTAAACTTAACTAAATCATTAATTTCGGCAGTATCAGAATTCATCTGAGTGCCTTGGTATAAGGGTAAAGCATTAATTTTATCTAATGGACCAGAGGGTTTTCCTCCTTCTTGTACACCAATATTATAATTAATAAGATTTCTGCCTTTTCTACCAGGGTCTCCCATATTTACCCTTCCTGTTATGGTTTGATTTGGCTCATTATAATTTAAAGAGGTAGATAAAATATCTTTAGGACCACCACCACTTGTTTGGGTTCCAATTAAAGATTTTCTAAAATCTGATTGTGTTTGTCCTTTTGAAGTATAAACCCCATATCTTTCATCAGTAGTATTTACACCTGCTCTTGATATAATATTGGACATATTTAAAACATAACTATTTGGAGTTTTATAATCTTGAGAAAATATTGTTCTTCCAATTCCTGTTTCTCCAACTCCTGCAAAGGAACCAGGTCCTCCCGTGTATCTAAGTATTTCGTTAGGATTTTGAGAAATATTTAAACCATTATTACCATTAATTGGTTTAATTAAATTATTAAGTACCCCTCCAAAAAATCCTCCTACTCCGCTACTTGTAATTTTATCTAAAAAGGATTCTACAGGGTTATTAGCAGCATTTGATTGGCCAATTGCTATTTTAGTATCTCTTAATTCAACTAATCTATTTTCACTTATAGATTGATATTGAGGAACTTGTTTTACATATAATGCTTGATCCAAAGGTAAATCAGCATCTAATATATTATCAAGAAACCCAATTCCAGTATTGGCCCCAGCTGCAGTAGTATTTCTAAAAGGGTTAATTCCTTGTTTTAATAAATGTCCACCTTCAGCATTAACCGCTATTTGAGCTAAAGTTGATGTTGGTAAATAAACTCCATCATTAATAGGATTAAAACTAATATCTCCTTTTGTTTGGATTTTTACACTAGTACGTGATAATAAATTTTGCTTAGCTGCAAATTGTAATCCTTTTGGTGTTAACATAAATTGACCTATTCTAGATAAGTCATCTCCTGTTCTACTTAAAGTATTAGCTCTTAAAAGGAAGTCAGGACCACCAGTATCCCCAGGGGTACTGTTAACGGAATCTGTAACAAAAGGTTCTTTGCTACTTCCTCCACCTATGCGGTCTTTACCATACCTTAAAGATTTAAGGTCGGTTGTTAAATCCAAAAGAGCCATATTTTTATCTTGGTAAGTTGTCTAAATATTTTACTGGGTCACCGTCTGCCAAATTTGTTGGGGCAGGTTTACCATTTAAATTTGGAATACCATCAGCTGAATATGTATCATGTAATTTTGATAATGCAAAATCAGGTGTTTGAGGTGTTCCTCCATTTAACCCAGTTAAGTTAGATTTACCTTGTTCTAATTTATCTAAAAGTCCCATAATTATTGTTTTATTATAAATATTAAATTATTGTATTTGTCGTGAATTAACACTAAATGCTGTACCTACACTGGTAGCATTCATTTTTACTGTTCCTTGTTTATTGAGAATATTATTAAGTAAAACATTTGTTTCTTTCATATCCCCACCACCTCCTAAGTTAGTTCCAGCTACAACAGTATCTTGATTATTTAAAGCTAAAGAACCTGCAGGGGTTGATAATATTCTATCACCATATCCTGGGGGTGCAACCATATCATCAACTGTTCCTACTATAGATGAAGCCCCTTTCACAGCAGCTGCCATTCCTGCAATTGCTGCTATTGCTCCTGGTATTCCTAATCCAAAGGGAATTGCTGAAAAAGATGAGAATATTTTCGGGATTGCAGTTGCAAAACTTATTGTAGCTAAAACTGCCTGTCTAGCCGCTAAGCCCGCCATTAAACCCCCCATAATAGCTAAAAAGGTTTTAGATTCAGCTAAATAACCAACACCTTTTGCTAAACCATCTAGAAAAGGAGCAAATGCTAAACCTATTTGGGCAATTGAATCTTTCATTTTACCCGCAGATAAAGCTAATTTTTCTTGAGCACTAACAGATTGCATTTGTTCATATGTAGCTTCTCCATAGGTATTTTTAAATTCTTCAGCTGATAAGGCATTTAATTGTTGCTTCATTACCATATCTGACAAAGCATCTCTACTCATTCCTAAAGCTGCTGCTGCAGCCTCTTGTTGTACTCTATTTCCGGATGCAAATGAGGCAGTAATTTCTTCTTGATTTGCAATTTCTTCTGCTAAACCAGCTAAATCATTATTTAAGGCTAATTGTCTAGCTTTTTCTAAATTAATATCCTTACCAAGCAACATTTCTGCTGCAAGTTCATTTTTTATAGATTGTTCAAAATCTAATAAACTACTAGCTATAGCATCAACACCTTCTAAATTAGTACCTAATAAAGCTGCATTAGCGGCGGCTTCAGCTAAGAGTTCAGGATTAGACCCTAAAGAAATTTTTATTGAATTACTTGAATTAGCAACATCTTCTAAAACACCTTTTACATTAATCCCAACTCCTGCTTGTTTTGCTAATGAACTAGCTGTTGCTACAGTATCACTTAAAATATCTTCAGTTTCTTTACCTTGTAGTCTAGCCATTGTAGTTAATGAACTAGCTTCTTTTTCTGCTAAACCAAGTTTAGTGGTTAGCATTGTAAAGGTTTCTAATGTTTGACCACCAAAGTCAGCAACTAAACCTGTTTCTTTAGATAATGCAACAAAAGCTTTTGTAGCTTTTTCTCCTGTAAATGCTACATTTCCCGAATCAATAGCTGATTGGTTTAATGATTTTTGGAGTTCAAATGCAGCATCTTTCGATATCCCTGTTGTTTTGGCTAATTTAGCCATGTTTTCACTACCCTTAAGAATAGCATTACCTATAGCAAACAAGGATAATTCACCTAACCTAGATAAAGTTACAACTTCTGAAAATTTACCTTCTAATATTGCTGATAAAGTTCCGGATTTATCCAGTTTATCAACCATGCCCTTAAGACTTTCATTTCCAATTGAAAGTAGACTTTTATTCTTTTGTTGCTCAGTATTTTGTTTTTTAATATTACCAAGGGCTTCTTCTTGAAAATCTAATTGTTCCTCTTCTTGGGCTAGTAAAGTTTTTTGTCTTTTAGTTAACTTTTTACCTAAAATATCTCTTTTAGCTTCTAAACGAGCTCTATTTAAAGCTATTTTTTCTTGTTCTTTAGCTATGTCTTTTTGAGTAGCAACCCCTCGTGTTACTTTGGATTGGAGATCAATTAAGGATTCGGTATTTTTAACTGATTGTTTTAAATCGGCTACTAAACCACGTTGCATTGTTTTACCTACAATATCTACTTTACTATCTAAGTCAGAAGCAGAGTCTACTGCATCTTGGAAAGAACCAACTAATTGGTCTCCAATAGAAGAAACGGCATCAAGAATAAATCCTAATTCCTTATTTATATCTTGTGCTTCTTTTTTAGCTTTGCCATCTCCTATAGCCATAGAGGTATTTTGTTATAAATATTAAACAATTATATTTTTATTTATAACTAGTTTTATTTTGGAATTGGGGGGAAGATACTTTACCATCTTTTCCAATTAAAGATTTTTTGCCTTTCCCTTCCCTTGCTCTTTTAAGAGATTCTGTTTCTTCTTTATAGAAATCAGAAATTAATTTAAAAGTATATTTACGAAGCCAAATAGGCATATTATAAACAGTAGGCCAATCATACCCACCTTTACCATGGAATACTATTTCATGTATTTGTCTAAATAAAGATTGTCTTTTTTCACTAGCCGAGATCAACGTCAGGCCAAAAAAACTTAATCCCAATGGGGATGTTAACCCGCTTAGTTCCGTTTTCGGGAAAAAAAGTCAGATCTATGTCTGGTTGGGTTTGAAGAATATTTTCTCTTAATGCCCGAGCATCTCGAGCTAATAAATAATTATCAATAAAATCCCTTACTGTTTTTCTTTCAGAATCTCCTTCAACGGATTGAATCATATATTTTAGTCTAGTAGTAGCTTCAGGTACATTATTTTTATCAATTTTTTGTAAACCTTTTAATTCATTTTGAATTTTAATTTCATCTCCATTAGTAAGTAATTTATAAGTAACCACATTACCTGAGTGGGGCAATGTAAAATTAAAATTATTTCCATTAGTATATAGACTTTCATCTAATTCTTTATCTTCTAATTTAGATAAATCTACACTATATTCTTTCCCATTATATTCATAGGTATAATCTTTACCATAACCTAAAACTCTAGCAGCTACCATTACAGCATTTTTATCTCCAATTAATAATTCACTCCAATTAAATTTAGTTACTACTAATGCTTTTAATACCCTGTCAATTACAGACCCATCAGTTATATAAGCTGAGTTAGTAAGGATATCTTCTTCTTTAGCTGTCATGTATTTCATCTCAATTGTTCCACTTGCTAATGGGTGGTCTTTAGGATATAAAAGTCCTTTTGAGGGAAGTGATACTGTTTCTGTGGGTATTTTAAATTCGGCCATAATCTTTATTTAATAATAACGTTTTTACTCTTATAAATATTAAGATAAGAAAAAGCTTGACCGGAGCCAAGCTATTTTCTAAATCAGGGGTGGGTAAAATTTTTAGAAATTTAAGATACAATAATCTGGTTGTACCGTTAATTCTATATTTTGAGCAGTATCTACAGAATCCCAATTGTAATCACCAAATGTAGCTGATTGTATAAATGCACCTTTAATAATCCATTCTGATACAATATCTCCTACTGGGCCAAGTACATTAAAAGTAAGATCTTTTTTATAGAAATCACTATAACCATCTCTACCAGTTACTGATTCATGATGTAAACGTACCCATTCCATTACTGCCTGAGCACCTGATGGGGTGATTGGGTCAAATAATGTTAATGAGATAGGATCCCAAACTGTTTTACCTTTTACATATCTTGATACATTAATATGATTTAATTCAACTGTACCTTGTGTTACTGATACAGCTCCAACTCCTTTTACTACATAAGCAGGAATACCGTCTACATAAAGGATAAACCTATTTGCTTGTTTTGGCTCAAAAGCTGTGAAAAATATTTCGTTTGGATCTAATACTGCCATTTTATTTTCTTATTTTATTATAAATATTCTATTTTTAAATTTTTATGCTGGGAAAGTTGCTCCAGTTGGTAATACATTGAAATCTAATATAATAAACTCAGCTGTTTTAGTTGGTTGTAAGAATATTTGTCCTACTAACTCATTTCTATCTATTACAGTTGGTGTATTATTGGTATCATCCATTACAACTTTAAATGCAAATAATCCTTGTCTTTGTTGTACTCCTTCTAAATATGGGTTTACTACACTTAGGAAATTATTTCTAGTAGCAATAGTATTTTGTTCAAATACTAAGTTATCAGATACTCCTGAAATAAATCCTTTAAGAGCAATTAATAATCTTCTAACATTTACTCTATCTAAAGCACTAGCTCTTTTCTGTAGTGTTTTTTGACCAAATACTACTACTCCACTTTGAGGGAAAGTAGCTAATGGGTTAACATTTGCTTCATATAAAGTATCTCTGTTTGTTGCTGTTAATTTTCTTTCAGCTCTAACTACTTGTCCTAAAGCTCCTCTAGTTAATCCTGCTGGAGCGAACCATGGTTCACTTGAAGCATCTGTAAATACATAAACTCCTGGGATTACTGTTGATGCTGGTGAATATACTAATTCTCCAGTTTGAGGATCTATTAATTGAACCCATGGCCAGTATGTTGCAGCATAACTATTATCAAATGCTCCTGCTGCTGAAGATACTGCTGATACTGAGCTTCCATATTGTACTAAATCTAATACTGCAATTGCATCTCCTCTTTGAATTGTATTTGATAATATATTTGTTGCTTGAGTTGCGTGTACTGAGTTAATTATACCCGGAGCACTAATTACATTATATTTATATTCATCTACATTTCCTAGTAAAGCAATCGCGTTATCATAACTACTTCCAGTTAATCCTTGAGTATCAAATGCTGATCCTTCTCCAATTTTATCATAAAAATTAGCAACTCTTCCAGAATCTGCTGTTGTTATCATTTTACCAACTGCTCCATTGAATGAACCTGAAGATACTGATGGTAAAGATCCTGTAAATTCTGATTTTGCTTGACCATTATTATTAAAATAATTTGGTGTTTTTAAATTTACTGATTTTACTCTTACATATCTTGATAAGTTAGCATAAGATCCTGATTCTTGAATGTAATAATCACTTCCTTCATTAACTAAATTTTTAGTAACATCACCAATTTGTGCTGATATATAATTTGGTGAATAAGGGTTTAATGATAGATTACTATATTGTTCTAATACTGTTTGTTGGTTTGTGTTATCATCACCTCTACGAATTGGTAAACTAAATGTTCCTGAAGCTGTATTTACTGAAGGGATTGACCAACGAACATTTTCTGCTGATCCCGTTTCTAAAGCACCTCCTGTTAATTCAGTTGTACCTGTATTCATTACTTCACCTTCTGAAATTGTTTCAAGTACAAAAGGTGAATCACCATCTTCTAAAGTTCCGGCGGTTAAAGTAACTACAAAAGTACTACTATTTAAATCCGCGGCTACTACCGTAAGTACTACGTCTGTTGTTCCTGCTGAAGCCCCTCCTGCTGCAACATCAATTGCAGTATTTAAATCTGCTGCTGTCCATGTAAATGTGTCACCAATTACTACTCCAGTTCCAGCTGTAGTAGCTGTTATAGTAGTTAACGATGAAGCTCCTGTTCCTCCAGCAAATGTTAAAGACCAAGCTTGGCCTGTTGCTGATGTAGATGTTGTTGAAGATGGGTTTGATGTTATAGTAGCTGCATCATAAGTATCACTATTCGAAAACGTAGCTGATGCTGATAATTCTGTTGCTACTAAAGGGGAACCACCATTATTTCCACTTGAAAAAGTAAGTTGTTCTCCAATTGCATAACCCTCACCTCCTGCAGATGCTGTTATTTTTGTAATAGCGTTTGAAGCTGCTGTAAGATTAAATGTAGCTCCTGTACCGCTTCCATTCGTAGTAAATGTAGCACTAGTGTAATCTGCATCAACCCAAGTAGTTCCTGTGTTTACCCCTGCTGCAAATAAATCAGCTTCACTTCCAACGTCAGCTTTAATAGCAGAATCATCTACTGTTTGAATAAATGAACTTGAAGCGGGTGTGAATGTTTCAGGTACAACTCTAGTAACTAATAAACTTGTTCCACCACTTTGAAAATAATTATTTGCCGCTAATGAAGTTAAATATGAATAAGCAACTGAAGCACTCTGTACTGTAGTACCAAAGATTGCTGAGTATTCACTAAAAGAAGTAACCAATGTAGGCACTTCAACAGGACCTAAAGCAGTTGGTCCAATAATAGCTGCACCAACTTCTGCTGGTTGTTGTTGGATAAATGATTGGTCGTTTTCTCTAGCTAATACACCTGGAGATAATAATGTTTCTGCCATCTTTATATGTTATTTTTAATATTGTTTTATTATACATATTAAAGATTTTCTCAAAGAACTATTCTGAACTAATGAATTCTCCCTTTTCTAGATCAATATTACCGTCTCCATATTTTTCCTGTAGTTCTTTGCCTACTTTCTCTTGGTTTTGAAGAAGGGTTTGGTATTGGGTTTGAAGATTTTGTTTTTCTTTTTCTAAATAAATCTTTCTTAACTCAATTTGACCTAAAGTAAAAGTAATTTCATTATCTTTCTTTTGAAAATCTTTTAATTGTTGCAACTCTTCTTGTGATAACTTTATTTTTTTCATTTTTATTTTATTATAAATATTAATAAAATTCTTTTAATGCCACTAATTGTTCTCTTAAGGGTAAAGTTTTTATTGTTCCCTTTAAACATTTATTTATTGAAGGAAAATTAACGGGGTTAATAGTAATATTTTTATTATATATTTCTTTTAATAACAAAAGTAATTCATATTTAGAAATACATTCTCCCTCTAATATATTTTCAATAGGTAAATTTTCCCAATGATACATTAAATAAAGACAATATTGGGCCCAAGTTAAAGTAGTATTCCCATTCCAATAACAATCTGAGTACCCATTAATTTCTTCCTGTTGAGATAAAAACCATTCCATTAAGCTTGCATTAGTATTTAATTCAGGACCTAATATAGAGGTTTTAATGATCTTAGTATTTTTTGACTTTTTTTTAATCCATTCAGCAGCTATTCTTTTAGAATTACCATAATCATCATCGTCTATTTCGCAATCAGTTCCTGGGTGGATTATTTTAGCTGTGAAATTTTCTACATATTTTGAAGAATTATTTTCTAGCCATTTAGGTAATTCCCAATTTACTTGAAAATCTGTTGATCTCTGGTGTATAGCTCCTATACAATTAATAATATAAGCCCCATCAAAATTTTGTACTACTTGTTTAAAACAAGTTGAAGGCCATCTGCAGTCAGTAGTTACACATTCTATTCCTTTATCTTGAAAGAATTTATGAACCATATGACCTAACATCCCTTTATGTCCTAATATTAATACTTTCATGGTTTAAAAAAATTATAATGATTTAAAATTTTAATTAATTCTTGTTTTGATACAGTTGTTTCATAACTACTAAATTCATTATTTAAACTATTATCAAATATTTTTTCATAATGCATATAATAAGTATCATCTATTTTATTATAAAATGTTCTAGGAGATTCTTCTTTACTAACCATTATTTCATGGGTTTTTTCTGATACTCTAGGTGTGCCTTTTTTGTATTTTAATCCAAATTTATCTGCATATATTTCAAATAAATCTTTAACTAAAAAAGAACGTAAATTAGGTATTACATTATATCCATCTACTTTTAACCCTAACTCAATTAAATCCATAGCATCTTCTATATCAATCATAAATCGAGTCATTTCTTCAGAGTATAAAGTTAATTCATATCCTTTATTAATAGAATCCCAAATTAAAGGAATTATACTACCTGTAGAGTTTAAAACATTTCCATATATAGCAGAAGATAATTTTACATTAGATTTATCTGAGTTTACTATAAATGATTCGCCAGCTATAAATTTCATTGCCCCATATAAGGTAGTAGCAGCCCTAGATTTATCAGACGATATAAAACATGCAGCTTCAAAATTATTTTCTTCCGCTGCCCTCCTTGAATTAAGAGCCCCATCAATTAACACTTTAACACTTTCTTCTACATTTTCATCTACGGCACTAATTTGTTTTAGTGAAGCAGCAAATATACCAATGTTATGACCTATAGATGCTCTTTTTAATAAATCAAAATTTCTAATATCTCCAATTATACATTTTATATTTGGGAAATATTTTTTTAAATAATAATGTTTGGCTTCATCTCTAGAGTAAATAGTTATTTCATTATCATTATAGTAACGTTTAACTAAATTTTTACCTAAATATCCTGCTCCTCCAGTTATGAATATTTTTTTATTTTTAATCATTAGTATCTATAGATGTTGTTCTTTTTTCCTTAAATATATAGGTTAGGTCAATATACGAATCATTTAAATAATATCCAAATGAATTTATTTCTGAGTATTTTAAATTAAAAAATGGGTCCGTTATTAAGATTTCTTTATCATTGATATTTACTTTAAGGTTTTCTTTTATATCATAAATTAAAATAGAAGGTTCTGTTTTGTAAACCTTAGGATCTGTAACACTTTGGTAGAATACTTTAAATAAATTATTATCCATATTAAAATTAAAAGCATCCTGGAAGTCTATATACATAATTTGATCCTTAACTACTTCGGGATAAATTTCATAATTAAATACAGATATTAAATGCCCTAAATAAGTTTCAGCATCTTTAAAATCATGATGTTCTATAGTAATTGACCCATCAATATATTGTTCTTGTGATATTAAAGGAAGTAATTTTTTTAGATTTTCTTTATTTAGAATATTAAGCATAAAGCTAGGGAAACGAAAACCTTTTTCATTTTCTTTAGCATAAACTTTACTTGTAACAAAACTTTGAGGTGATTTTAAAGTTTCAAACATTAAAGGTGTAAGTATAGTATCATAATTAATAAAACTGTATTGGTCATAATCTAAAGATAATCCTAAATGACTTGAAGTCAAAAATTGATTAAAGGCTGTCCACCCATAGTCTGGGAGTATATTAACTAAATCATAATTTTCTTGGCCTAATGTAATAGTTTTCCAATATACCATTCCCCTTTGAGGCCAATGTAATATAGGATTACTTTTATCATAAATAAAATATTCTATTTGGGATTGGATACTTTTAGGTAAAGGAACATGAGATGTAAGTAGTATATCAAAACCATTAGATTTTAATTGTTTAATATTATCATCTAATATCTTAATTTTTTCTTCAGTGTCACAATGACTTAAAATAATTATTAAATTTTTATTTATCATAACATGCGATATAAGGGGTTATGTCTTTATTTTTATCATACTTAGTAATGGATTCATACTCTATATAATTAGTATTAGAATTACTTTTAAACCAATCACCATTTTTAGTTAATAATTGATTAATAACAGGCTGTTCGGATTTATATAATTTTAATAATTTTAATTTTTTATCTAAGATATTTTTTGGTAATTTTGTAGAATTTTTACTAAAAACATAAAATTCAGTAGCTAATTTTTTAATAGTTTCAAATAATCTTTTATGTTTAGGGTGGCCATATTCCCCTATAGGATTATGGGTTACAATTTTTTCCCAATTTTTGGATAGTAAGTTTTTAAAAAGATTTAAATCATAAATTTCACTTTCATCATAAAGTGAATCTTTAAAGTCCCACATTTCATAAGAGCCTATATTTAAAGCTTTCATTACGTTCTGGAACTCTTTACTTCTAATTTCATTATTTTTATTTGTTATACAGACTACTTTATATTTTGGGCCATGGTTAATTAGTTCTGCACCTCCAAAAATTAATTCATCATCAGGATGAGCAACTATCATTAGTTTTGTTGTTTGATAATCCTTAAAAGAATTATTTAAAATATCTGCGTTTTTTTGTTTTACTGAGGGGTCAGGCCCATGAATAAAATAGGGGTCAAGATTGCTTTTGTCATACATTACGTCAAATCCTTGTTTTAAAAAATAAGGATTAACTTTAGTTTCATCCTCAGAACTATAATAATTATTCCAAGTTATAGGTAAATCTAATTTTTTGTTTTCTTCCCATAGGATGTTATTAGCTACTCTTTCCTCTGAAAATGCATTATCATCAGCATATATTTTTACACTATATTTATTTAAATCTTTATTCCATTGAATACATTTTTCAAAAAATGATTTACTTCGTTTATCATAAAAATAAAAACCAGTAGCAATTAGTTTACCATTAGGGTTTCTTTGAATACCCTTTAATGCTGCTAATTCGCCCCCATAATTACCTTCTAATCTTATATCCTTATGGGTTCTCCAATGATTTATATCTTGATGATAATAAGTCATAAATAAAGGATAATCCTTTAAATTATTTATATATTTTATAGATTTATCTATATTTTCTGTTGCAAAGGCATCTCCATCTATCCAAGCAAATTTATCATAAGGTTCGTTTAAAGAATCTATGCTGGCTAAATATTTAGCGAAATAAATAGAATAATCTTTATTAAATAAATCAAGTTCACCCGTAGGTTGAGTTTTAGGTTTTGGTCTATAATTTATTCTTTTGTTTATAACATTAGGTAATTCTATATTCGAATCACAGTTAAATCCATACACTATTAATTTATGTTTAGAATATTTTAATAAACTTTTAGCTAATACTTTTATCATAGGAAGATAAGATTTATCACCTCCTGTTATCCATATAAAATTATTATTGTTTTTTGGGTAAAGGTAATTTATAACTTCATTATAAACTTGATCAACTGTAATTGATTTTTGACATATATGTTGTAAATCTGTTCCTTGGTGTTTTCCACACCAATCCCAATCACCAGCATCAAATACTAATTCTTTACTTACCCAGCAATTATTACATACACTATGATTTTCTATTTTAGTTAAATTATGAGTAAATTCATACCCATAAGGAATAAAATTATTAATCATTATAGTATGTTTATCCAATACCCAATTTACCCAAGATAAACCTGAGCCTAATCCTATGAATAAATCAGCATGATGCAGATAGTTTAATGTATCTTCCCATTTTAGATTTTTTTTATCTATTATATTTGTTCCTTTAAATCCTTCTTTAGATAGATTAACTACTTTATACCCCTTACTATGTAATTTTTTTACTAATTTTTTCCAACTTTCATAAGGCCATTCTTTTAACCCAGCTGTTGATCTTGGACCTATACAAATATATTTGTTTTTTATAGGCCTTTTTTTAGGGGTAAAGTTAATACCATAATGTAATTCTTTATAAGGTAAACCTAAAATATCAGATGCAGCTTGAATTAGAGGAATAGTATTTACTTGAGTTGGGTGATTATTAAAATTTTTCCACCCACCATCTTCATCTCTAAACCAACCAATTTCATATATAACATAAGCATCATATGCTGATCCAGGTTTTATAAAAGTTAAATCTTTATATTCTGGTAGTGTTTGGAACCAACTATTATGGTGGGTGCTTACGACAACTTCACATTTATGTTTTTTATAAAATTCTAAAACTTGGGGGATCCATGCTATTGTATCTCCAATAGATTTAGATTCAAAGTTAATTCTAACTTTATTATTTGTAAGGTTAAATCTATGTACAATTTTACCATTTACTTTAATTATCCAGGGTATATAATAAGATTTACTACATTTAGTCCACATATTATTACTTATAGTATCACTATGTATTACTTCATTAGTATCGCCATTTATAAATTCAATAAAATAATTATTATTATGATGTCCTAATACTTCTACTTTTGGTCCTAAATTAAAGCTTATTTCTATTTTATTCTTTGGTAGATTATTTAGTAAAGATTCTATTTCTTTACCTGCTAACTTAGCTGCATTTTTCCATGTAAACTTTTTTCTGATTATTTTTGATTCTTTTAATGCTTGTTTTTTGTGGTGTTTATAATTTTTATAAGCATCCCTCATTACTTTTCTTAAATGATCAAAGTCTGGTTCATAAAATTCTCCAGCTAATAAGGATTGAGAAAAGCTACTATATTCTCCCTGTTTAGCTTCTGACATAGACTTAATATCTACAGGTAACCCTAACCCTTCTGCAAATTCCAGCTGGGCGCTACAATTAGAGTATATTGAAGGTGTACCACAGGCCATAGCTTCAATTAAAGGTAAATTCCACCCTTCAGCTCGAGCACATGACA